>MDSV01020194.1_pt1 | contig 60045 bp, 58 predicted proteins | sample 810851 | NCBI WGS metagenome assembly MDSV01 (sample SAMN05326640, study PRJNA326480) | marine metagenome | isolation source: seawater | place: Atlantic Ocean: North East | collected 2012
AAAAATAGGATTTAATTATCGCGGGGTGGAGCAGCCTGGTAGCTCGCAAGGCTCATAACCTTGAGGTCGGCGGTTCAAATCCGTCCCCCGCAACCAATTATTTCAAATTTTAAATTTTGATTTTTTACTATCTGTCAAAAAACCTTTAACAGTATCAGTTGTAAGTTTTTCAAAAGATTTCCCAAATTTTTTTATTTTTTCTATAATAGAGGGAGGGATAGTAATTATATTACATTTTATTTTTTTAGCTTGCAAAAAATTATAAGGTTCGCGCACACTAGCCCAAAGTATATCAACATTTTTAAATTTTTTTGCCATAGCAATACTTCTTTTAATTTCAGGAATTGGATCTTTTCCAACATCTGCCATTCTTCCAGCAAAAATTGAGATTATAACTTTCGTTTTATTATTAATTTTTTTCAAAATTTTTTTTGTTTGTTGTGATGAATAAACTGCGGTTATATTTAATTTTATGTTATTTTCATTTAATTTTTGAATAACTTTGCCCATAAATTTACCTTTAGAATTACATACTGGAACTTTAACATAAACATTTTTACCAAATTTATTTATTTTTTTTCCTTGTGAAATCATGTTTTTTTCATCATCGGCGAACACCTCAAAAGAGACAGGTTTATTTGTAATTCTTAATATTTCGAGACAGTAAAGTTTATATTTTTGTGCGCCAGCTTGTCTCATCAAGCTGGGATTTGTAGTAAATCCTTTTATAATTTTTTGTTTATTAAATTTTTTAATTAGAGTTTTATCAGCAATGTCACAAAATATTTTGGTCAATTTACAAACTTTTTACTATTTCCTCTGTCATTTTTTTTGCATCAGCAAACAACATTAATGTGTTGTCTCTATAAAATAAATCATTATCAATTCCTGCATAACCAGGTGATAAACTTCTCTTTACAAATAAAACTGATTTACTTTTTTCTACATCTAAAACTGGCATTCCGTAAATTGGACTTTGAGGATCAGACTTTGCAATAGGATTTGTTACATCGTTAGCTCCTATTACATAGGCCACATCACAGTTCGCAAAGTCATTATTAATTTCTTCTAACTCAAAAACTTCATCATAAGGAACATTTGCCTCTGCTAGTAATACATTCATATGTCCAGGCATTCTTCCTGCAACAGGATGAATTGCATAGGTGACTTTTACTCCATTTTTTTTTAATACATCAACCATTTCTCTCAGCGCATGTTGAGCTTGAGCAACAGCCATGCCATATCCAGGCACAATAATCACAGATGAAGCATTTTTCATTAAAAAAGCCGCATCATCTGCATTGCCATTTTTAACTGGTTTCTGCTCTTTTGATGAAGAAGATGACGATGTTTGATCAGTAGCTCCCCAACCGCCTAATATAACATTGAAAAATGATCTGTTCATTCCTTTGCACATTATATAAGAAAGGATTGCACCAGATGAGCCTACTAAAGCACCTGTAATAATTAAAGCTGTATTTTCTAACGTAAATCCAATCCCTGCCGCCGCCCAACCAGAGTAAGAATTTAGCATGGATATTACAACAGGCATATCTGCACCTCCAATAGGAATAATCAGCAAAATTCCAACCAAAAATGAAATTGCAATTATTATCCAAAACCAAGTATCCACTTGAGTTTTGCACAAATAAAAAATTAAAGCTATTAATGAAATCCCTATAAATAAGTTTAGATAATGTTGTCCAAAAAACGTGATTGGCGAACCAGACATTATTCCTCTTAATTTTAAAAAGGCTATTATTGATCCAGTAAAAGTAATAGCTCCTATTGCGGCACCCAATGACATTTCTATAAGACTGGCAATTTTTATGTCTCCGGGAGTTCCTAGATTAAATACTTCAGGATTTAAAAAAGCTGATATGGCCACAAATACTGCTGCTAGTCCAACTAAACTATGAAATCCTGCAACCAATTCAGGCATAGCAGTCATTGGTATTTTAAATGCAATAAAGGATCCTATCGATCCTCCAATCAACAATAAAACTAATAAATATAAAAATCCTATTGAGAAACTACCAACAGAAACTATTGTAACACCAATTGCTAATGCCATTCCAATTATTCCAAATAAATTTCCTTTTCTAGAAGTTTCTGGAGACGAAAGTCCTCTTAGAGCTAAAATAAACAGCACTCCTGATATCAGATAAAATACGGCTAATAAATTTGCTGAAATCATTATTTATCTTTCTTTTTTTTTTTATACATGGCCAACATTCTCTGGGTAACTAAGAAACCACCAAAAATATTTACTGCAGCTAAAATAATTGCCAAATATCCAAATATATTTGATGTGTTAAATATACTCCCAGTCTCTCCAGCTAAAGCTGCTATTATAGCTCCAACTATTATTACAGAAGAAATTGCATTTGTTACTGACATTAAAGGTGTATGCAATGATGGAGTAACACTCCAAACAACATAATATCCAATAAAAATGGAAAGTATAAAAATACTTAATCTGAATATAAACGGGTCTATTTCCATAAATTAACCTACTTTTGTTTTAGAAATAATTTCATCTTCTAAATTAATATTAATTTTATTATTGTCTTTATCGTATAAATTAGTAACAAAATTGAAAACATTTTTTGCATATAGGCTTGAGGACGATACTGGCAATTTATTTAAAATATTTTTTTCACCCATAATTTTAATACCATTGTGTATTACAATTTTATCTACTTCAGTAAATGCTACATTGCCTCCTTGAATTGCAGCTAAATCATAAATTACAGATCCAGGTTGCATATTTTCTAGCATATTTTGTTTAATAATTAATGGGGCTTTTTTTCCAGGTATCAAAGCAGTACATATTACAATATCAATTTTTTTAAGTGTCGCACTTAATAACTCTTCTTGTTTTTTTTTAAAATCATCAGAAGCCTCTTTTGCGTATCCGCCTTCAGTTTCTAAATTTTCGGCTCCTTCTACTGTTAAAAATTTTCCTCCTAAACTTTCAACTTGTTCTTTAGAAGCCATTCTTACATCTGTTGCAAAAACAATTGCTCCCATCCTTTTTGCAGTTGCAATTGCTTGTAGACCTGCAACTCCAGCACCAACAACTAAAACTTTTGCTGCAGGTATAGTTCCTGCAGCTGTCATCATCATTGGTATTGCTTTTTCAAATACTGAAAATGATTCTACTACGGCCTTATATCCTGCTAAATTAGCTTGGGAAGAAAGTATATCCATTGATTGAGCTCTTGTTATTCTAGGTAACAATTCCAAAGAAAATAAATTAATGCTTTTTTTAGATAATTCTTCAAGCTTATTTTTATTTTCATAAGGATTTAATACCCCAATAAATGTTTGTCCAGATTTTAAAAAAGATAATTTTTCCTCATCTAACAAATTCATTTGAATAATAATATCTGCATTTTCTATTAAATTTTTATTATCATTAACTAATTTTACACCTATATCTGTATATTCTTTTTCATCTATCCCTAAATGATTTCCATAGCTTTTACTTAAATGAACTTCAAAACCTAGATTTATATATTTTTTTGCTATTTCTGGAGTTATTGAAATTCTTTTTTCGTAATCCTTATTCTCTAATGTTGATGCTATAATCATAGAACTTAGAGATTATTTTTGTCTTGCTTTAAATTTTGGATTTTTTTTATTTATTATGTAAACTCTTCCTCTTCTTCTAACAAGTTTAGAGTTCAAGTCTCTATTTTTTAATGATTTTAGTGAGCTTGCAATTTTCATAATTTTATTAGCCTGGCCACGACCTACTCTTCCATGTCTTAAGACAAAGTACCATCGGCGATGAAGGGCTTGACTTCCGAGTTCGGAATGGTATCAGGTATTACACCTTCTCCATAGTCACCAGGCAACGCTTTTTACTATCTTATTTTAAAAAAGTAAAGATTAAGATCTGGTGAATTTTAAGGTGTTTTCACCACTCTTTAATTGGTTGTAAATCCATTTATAGGTTAAATTTAAACCCTCAGTAAGTGAAATTGATGGTGCCCATTTAAGGTCACTCTTTATTTTGTTATTATCACTAGATCTGCCTCTTACCCCTTTTGGCTTATCTAATTGGTAATTTTTATTTACTTTATATTCAGCAATATTTTCAATCATCTCTATCATTTGATTAATTGAAACTTGTTCGTCACTTCCAACATTGTATGGATCTCTGAGGTTGGAGTTAAAAATTTTCTTTGTTCCTTCTAAACAATCATCGATGTACATAAAACTTCTTGTCTGTTCTCCATCTCCCCATACATCAATATTTTTTAATCCTTCAATTTTAGCAAGTGCGATTTTTCTGCAAATTGCTGCTGGAGCCTTTTCTCTTCCACCATCATAAGTTCCGATGGGACCGTAAACATTATGATACCTTACAACTCTTGTTTCAAGACCAAAATCTTCATAAAAATGTCTACACATTCTTTCGCTAAATAATTTTTCCCAACCATATCCATCTTCAGGTTGAGCGGGATATGCGTCAGACTCTTTTAAAGGGTCAACAAAGGTTTTTTTTTGCTTATCAGCATTATAAACACATGCACTTGATGAAAAAAAATATTTTTTTACCTTATTCTCTATACAAGATCTTAGTAAATTAGTATTGATCAATACTGACAACATACATTCTGCTTTATTGTTTTCAATAAAACCCATTCCTCCCATATTGCATGCCATATTGTAGATAAAATCCACATTTTTTGTAACTTTCATGCAATTATCATACTCCTTTAAATCTAAAGAATAGTTTTCATTTTTTTCAAAATTTTGAAACCAAAATTCAACAGGCTTTATATCCGCACAAACAACTTCATGGCCTTCATCCATTAAATTTTTTACTAAATGACCGCCTATAAATCCACCCGCACCACAAACTAAATATTTCATATTAATTTTATTTTTTTTATATAATCTTTAATCGTAATTTTTCCTTTTAAACTATAAATTCTTAAATTTCTAACTTTATTTATATTAGAAGATTTAAATCTTTCTCCTCTCCTTTCTGGAACAAACTGTATATTATTGGAAAAGAGTTTTGCTAATCTTACTATTGAAATAGAAGTTTTACTTGAAATAGAATAATGTCTATTTTTATTTTTTTTCCATGCATATATACATGCTTCTACGGTATCTTTGACATGTGTAAATTTTCTCGACTGTGTTCCCGGTTTAACAACTGGCAAAGGTTTTTTAAAATTATAGCAATGTTCAAAAACTCCCACGACTGCTGCCATGTAAGAATTATAAATTTGATTTGGCCCATATACATTATAAAAATATATTATTTCATACTTGAGTCCAAACCATTCATTTAAATTCATTATTAAATTCATATTATTTGATTTACTAAAAGCATAAGGTGATAGATTTTGATCTAATCCACCATTGCCTAAACTTGCTGAAGTGGCAGAATAAATAATTTTAACCTTATTATTAAGACAAAAATTTATAACTTCATAACTACCTTTGATATTAGAGTCAAAACACTTGCTTGTGTTATCAAAGCTTTGGGCAATTCTGGAAAACTCTGCAAAATGAAAAACTACTTTTACTTTTTTTTTTATTTTATTAAATAATTTATGAAAATTTTTCGTATCTCCAACAATATACCTAACATTTTTATCAATAATATGATTTTTTTTAGTTCCAGTTGAATAATTATCAATAGAAATAATATTTTTATATCCTTTCTCGAGTAATGATTTTATTAAATTTGTTCCAATGAAACCTGCACCACCTGTAACAATAATGTACTTCATAGATTAAATTTTATGTTGATTTATTTTTATTTATTAAAATTTTTTCAAAATAACAATATATTAAAGTAAATAAATACTTACTTCCAAGCTCTTTAATATCAAATTTTGAGTATCCTTGTTTTCTATTTCTCCATTTAATAGGAATAATTTTATATTTGTAATTTCTAGAAACTATTTTAAGAGGCAATTCTAAAAATATATTAAAGTTCTCAGAAACATAGGGTTTTAACTTTATTAGGGTATTTCTATTATAAATTTTAAAAGCATTAGTGAAATCATTATATTTTGAAATAAATAATAATTTAACAAAATTATTAAAAATTCTATTAAGAATTTTTTTTACTATTGGATAGCCATAAACATTTGAACCAAGAATAAATCTTGATCCAAAAACCGCATCTAAATTACTACTCGAAATCAATTTATAATATTTTTTTAAATCTCTTATATCATCTGAAAGATCGGCCATAAATATTGCTACATATTTTTTTTTAGATCTTTCTATACCCAGTGAGATTGCACTTCCTAAACCTTTTTTTTTATTTTTAAAGACTTTAATATTCTTAAATTTGTTTTTACATTTAATTAATTCGTTAAAAGTTTTATCTTTACTAAAATCATCTATTAAAATTAGTTCATAATTTTTATTTAAAATATTTTGTAATTTGTAAACAGTTTTGCTTATAATTTTTTCCTCATTATAACAAGGTATTATTAAAGATAGATTCATATTTTTATTTTAAATACTTTTTAAGTTTAAGGGAAATCTTTTTCCAGGAAAATTGATGTCTTTGTATATTAAGAGAACTTTTTGATAGTTTTATATATAATTTTCTATTACAAAAAATTTTTTTAATTTTTTTAGCAACCTGAGCAGGATGTGTTTTGTTGGCAAATCTAAAACCGTTGATATTATTTATCACAATACCGCCTGTGCCACCAATATTAAAGCAAAAATTATATAAACCAAGTGAGCTGGCTTCAGCAAATACAACGCCGTAAGCTTCTGACTTTGAAAATAATAAATGAAAATGTGAATTTAATAATATATTGGAAATTTTTGAATTAATACCATTTTTATTTTTATTCATAAATTTATGAAACTTTATATCTTTTCTATTTTTAAATTTATTTGGCAATCTTTTTGGTCCTATAATAGTTAACTCAGATTTAATATTCAAATTTTTTAAATTTTTTAGTACTTCGTAACTATAAGTCATACCTTTTCTTTCCCAATCTACTCCAATGCTAATCAGTGAACAAATTTTACTTTTCGATTTTTTTTCAATTTTATTAATAATATATTTTTTTTTGTAATTATTTTTTAAGTTTGAGCCAAATGGTAAATAAAATATTTTTTTACTTTCTATTTTATATTTTTTTTTACAATTAGAGATCGCCCAGTCACTTGTGAAAAAAATTTTTTTTGCTTTTTGAAAAGCAATTTTATCTAATAAATTTCCTTCTTTAATAGTATCTTTGTGTATTTTTTGATTAAGAAAATAATGATTATAATAAGCGTCAAATGTGGCATCTGTCCATATATAAATTGGTATTTTTGTTTTTAAAAAACTAATTGCATATGAATCACTTGTAAAAATTATATCTGGATTGATTTCTTGCAATTTTTTTTCTAAAATTTTTGAATATATTTTTGACAAATATACAACTCTTTCAGAATCAAACTTTACACCAAAAATTTTAAAAATATTTCTTTTTAACTTAAAGAAAATTTTGAAATACCAGGGTAAAACTGGCAACACATATACTTCTTTGCTTATTTTTTTAAGTGCCTTAAATATATTTAATTTTAAACCTGACCAAGATTTATAGTTTGAATGATCGTCTACAGAAACAAAGGCTATTTTCAAAATATTTTCTTTTTTTATAAAGATTATAGAGTAATTATCTGTTTATGAAAATATTAATTACTGGTGGATGTGGTTTTGTAGGTTCTTCCCTTGCAATTTTTTTAAAAAAAAAAAATTTTTAGTTTACAGCCTTGATAATTTGACGAGAAAGGGGGCAAGATTTAATCTCACCAAACTTAGAAAAAATAAAATTATCAATTATAAATTTAATATACAAAATTTTAAATCATTAGAAAAACTTCCAAAATTTGATTTTATTATTGATTGCTGTGCTGAAGTTGCTGTTGAAGCTTCAAAAAAAAATCTAGATAAAGTTTTTTATACAAATTTAGTTGGGACATATAATATATTAAAAAAAACAATTAAAGATAAATCAAATCTAATTTTTCTTTCCACAAGTAGAGTTTATTCCATTAAAAATCTAATTAAGGCTGCAAAAAATAAATCTGATTTTATGGTAAATGAAAATTTTTCTGTGATTTCTCCTAATAGCGTTTACGGATATACCAAGCTTTCTTCAGAAAAATTAATAGAGGAAATTTCATTTTCAAATAAAATTAAATATATAATAAATAGATTTGGTGTTATTAGTGGGCCTGGTCAACTAGGGGTTGAAGATCAAGGATTTGTTAGTTTGTGGATGTGGAGACATTTGAAAAAATTGGGACTGAAATATAAAGGATATAATGGCAGCGGTACACAAGTTAGAGATGTAATCCATATTGATGATGTTTGTAATATAATTAACCTCCAAATAAAAAAAATTAGAAAAATCAATAATATAACTTTTAATATTGGAGGTGGCCCAAGAAATAAAATTAATTTAAAAAAACTAACAAAATATTGTCAAAAAATTACAAATAATAAAGTAAAAATCAAAAAAGTTAAAAAAACATCTAATTATGATGTTCCATATTATGTAACAAATAATAAAAAGTTTTTTAAATTTTTTAATTACAAAATAAAAAAAAATATAAATAAGATATTAATTGATATATATCTCTGGCAAAAAAAAAATTTGAAATCATTAAATAAAATTTATGAATAAAATTGCAATCGTAACTGGTTCATGTGGATTAGTTGGATCTGAATCATGTATTTTTCTTTTAAAGAAAAAATTTAAAGTAATTGGTATTGATAATAATTTTAGAAAAAAGTTTTTCGGAAAAGACGGAGATACTTTATGGATGAAAAATAAGCTTTCAAATATCAAAAATTATAATCATTATACGTTAGATATAAGAAATAAAAAAAAAATTGAACAAATTTTTCAGTTTTACAAAAATAAAATAAAATTAATAATCCATTCAGCAGCCCAGCCATCTCATGACTGGGCAAAAAAGAATGAAATTTTAGATTACGAAATTAACTCAAGTGCAACAATTTCACTTTTAAACCTCACAAAAAAATATTGTTCTAGTGCTGTTTTTATTTACACTTCTACAAATAAAGTTTATGGAGATAATCCAAACAAAATTAAATTACTCGAAAAAAAAACTAGATTTCATCCTACTTTAAAAAAATTCAGAAAAGGTATTAGCGAAAGTATGTCAATCGATGATTGTACTCACAGTTTTTTTGGCGCCTCAAAACTTTCTGCGGATATAATTGCACAAGAATTTGGTAGAAATTACTCATTAAAAACTGGAATATTTCGAGCTGGATGTATTACTGGCGAGAATCATTCGGGTGCAAAATTACATGGATTTTTATCTTACTTAGTAAAAAAATGTATAAAAAAAAATAAGTACAACATAATTGGTTATAAAGGAAAACAAGTAAGAGATAATATTCATAGTGAAGATTTGATTAATAGTTTTTGGGAATTTTATAATAAACCAAGAAAAGGTGAAATTTATAATATTGGAGGTTCCATATATTCAAATTGCTCTATCCTTGAGGCAATCAAATATATAGAAAAAAAAATAAAAAAAAAAATAGCAATAACATATACAAAAAAAAATAGGATTGGAGACCACATTTGGTATGTGTCCGATATTAGTAAATTTAAAAAACATTATCCTAACTGGAAGTTAAATTATAGTTTTGAAAAAATCATGAATAAGCTAATTCAAAACTATACAAGTTAACTATAAGATGATTTTAAAAAAAAAAGAATTAATTTTAACTTTCATTACTGGAATTATATTTATATCCTACATTTTAGGATTTATATTTAGAGAAAATCATGGCGCAGCAGAAACAGATGCTTTAGCACATACTTGGCCAGCAATTGAAATGTTTGGTGCTGGAACATTTTTTTATACTTTAAAAAATTATTATATTTTTGGTGAAAACTCTTTTCCACTTCATCATATATTATATGGTAAAATCTTAAATATTTCTGAAGTAAACATTTTAATTTTTCTATCCTTTCTGGTAAGTCTGATAATTCCTTTTATTTTTTTTTATATTTTAAAAATAAGATACAAAAATTTAGATAATAAACACCTCATATTATTTTCTTCACTATTGTTAATTAGTCCTTATTTTAGGGGATCGGCATTTTGGTGCTTAACTGAAAACACGGGATATTTATTTCTTATTTTATCAATATTTTTTTATATTAAATATTTAAAAATAAAAAACTATTCAAATATATTTTATATAACTTTATTTGGATCTCTTGCTCTTTATTCTAGAATGCAATTAATTTTTTTTTTAATTTTTTTTACTTTATCAATTTTTGTTGAAAAAAAATATAGCAAGTTATTTATATTATTTTGTTATTTATTTTTATTTTCAATTCCAGGGTTATACTTAATTTTTTTATGGGGTGGTTTGATACTATCTGATACGGGAGAAGGTAGTGGATTATATTATTTTATAAATTTTCGAAGCGTGCCAAACACATCCTTAGTAATATTATCATTGATTACATTTTATTTACTTCCCTTTTTTGCTATTAATAATTATCAAGTAATTACAAAAAAAATTATATTTAATTTTTTTAAAAAATTTATTATTTTACTTCTTTTTGTATCTCTAATTTATATTATTTTTAAAGTAGATATTCTTTATTTATCAGAGAATACATTGGGAGTTTATGGTCAAGGCTTTTTAGTAGATGTTTTGTATAGAATAACTGGAAAAGAATATTTTTTTTTACCCTTTTCAGCTTTGGGTTTATTAATTATTTTAGATTATATAAATATAGATAAAAAGAATTTATTAATTTTAACATCGTTAATATTAATAATGTCTTTTAGAGTACATTTTTTTAACGAATATCTGGATCCACTTCTATATATAATTGCTTTTACACTATTAAAAAATAAGCCAAATTTTGAAAAAAACTTAAGAAAAACAAGTTTATTATTTTCTTCTTATTATATATTTATTTTGATTGGCGCTATCATCTACTAGTAGAGATATAATTAAATAATAAAATATAACTTAGTATAGCAAACCCTAAACAAACAAAAAAATTAATATTAAAAAAATAGTATAGAATTATCGGAACACAATATAAGTTTGTGCTTATGAATATTGATTTATTATAAGAAAACTTTCTAATTAAATAATGATGAAAATGATTGCTATCTGCTTTAAATGGATTTTGCTTTTTGGCTATTCTAGAAACAAATAATCTAATCATATCAATACCTGGCAAAAGCATTAATAAAAATATTTCATCACAAAAAATATCTGTTTTGTTCGAATTATAAACACTAACAAAAGTATAAGACAAAACAAATCCAAGTAATAGAGTTCCACCATCCCCAAGAAATAATTTATTTTTTAAATTAAGATATAAAATACCAATCAGTGAAATCATTATTGTATATATAAAAAAAGATTCAATACCATAGTTTAAAGACAATACTATTAGTAAAGTTAATGAATATAGAATTGCCTGACCATTAATGCCATCAAACATGTTAAGTGCATTTATAAAAATAATAAAACACAATGTTGTAAAAAAAAAATCGTAAGAATGTAAAATTATTAAGTAATCAATATTTTTAAATTTGATAATTTTTAGTATCATCTCCTTTTCAAAATATAGTAATAGAATTACTATTAAAATTGAACCTAGCAGCTTATATTTAAAATTAAGCTGAATTTTATCGTCTAAAAAACCTAAAAAGAAAATAAAACATAATGAAATATAAAATAAATTATCACTATATAAATCTATAGAAGATATTGTATAAATTTGCGAATGATTTAAAAATAACCAATAAAAAAAAATGTTTATAAATAAATATAAACCTCCAATTCTTGGTATTTTTTTTTTATGAATTTTTCTTTTATTAGGAATATCATAAATATTTATTAATTTAGATAAAGGTTTTTCAAAGAGAATAATTAAGATATTTAAAATAACAAAAAAAAATATCAACATTATTTTTTTTCTTGAAAATTAAAATATATAAAAAAACTAAGAGGAATAAATAAATTAGCTAAAAGCCAATTATTGAAAATATTTCCCGAAGGTAACAAAAATGATAAATATTGTAAAATACTCATTAACAAACAAATTTTAAAAAAAATTATTTTATTTTTATTTTTAAAATAATTTATATAATTTTTAAAAAAAGACGATATACAATAATAAATTGCAGTTAAATAAAACAAAAATCCAATTATTCCGGTTTCAGATAATATTTGTAAAAGTACATTATGTGGATGAGTTGTACAACTCATGTGATTTTCATAATATTTATCATCCTTGCATTTAAATCTGTACATCTTAGGTCCAACTCCAATAATTTTATTGTCTAAAAAAATTTTGTAAGCTGAAAGGTAATGGTATTCATGAGCTTCAGAAAATAATGTTAATTTATTATTTTTAGTGTTAAAAATTGTATCTATAGCCGATGAGTGTCTTTTTTTTATATTTTTATCAAAAATAACTACTGTAGATATAATTAAAACCATAATTAAAACAAAATAAAGTATAATTTTTTTTTGATTTATGAATAGTAAAGACATAATAACTAACGAAGATGTTATTACGTAAAATGTAGCTGTTCTTTCTCCGCTCAAAAAAGTTATTAAACAACACAATATTATCAAAGTCATAATAAGATAATTTTTAATATTTTTTTTAAACAAAACAGCTAATCCTATATAAAAAGGCGTAAATTTTGCTATAAATGAACCTACAACTTGTTCATCACCAAACGTTGCTGTTAGTCTGTTTTTTGGTTTTGGATTCAAAAAAATATCATAATCAAAAAAATACTGAACAAATGAGTCAAATATTAAAAAGATTAATGCAAAACTTGAAGCATAAAAGAAATATTTAATAAAATTGCTATAATGTGTGAATAAAAAATATAAAAAAATTGAAAAAAAAATAAATCTAAAATAAAAAAAAGAGCTTTTTAAGGAATAAAATATATTTTCAGACCACAGAGAACATATTGTTATATAAATCCAAAATAACAGTAAAAATTTGATTATTTTATTTTCAATTATTATTTTTTTTATATTTAAATTATTATTTTTCTTAAGTGAATATATTATAACGTATAAAGCAACAAAACTAATTACAAAGTCTGGCAAAAATGGTCCTGTTATTAGAAAAACTGGTAATAAGGATATAAATAAAATATATAATTTATATATATTTTTATTTAGGTCAGAATTCATTGGAAAAGATATATAATTATAAAGTGAATATTACAACTGCATTTGTTTGTTTTTTTTCTGCCAGTGAAAATAACACAGGCGCTGCAAAAGTTTCTTACAATTTTTTTAAACAGTGGAAGAATAATAAAAAATTATTCCAATTTACATCAAATAAAAAAATAAAAAAAAAAAAATATTTAAAAAATGTATATTTGAGAAAAGAAAATGCTTTATATAAAATTTTAAATTTACCAAATATAATTTTTCATATTTATCAATACCTTAAAAATAAAAAAAAACCTATTTTGATTTTAGAAGGTGCAAGCTGGATTTTTTTTAGTTTTGTTACATTTTTTGTTTTAAAATTTTTTATCAAAAATTTAAAAGTAATTTATCACGGTCATAATATTGAATATGAAGTAAGAAAAAACTCTTTTTTAATTAAAAAATTAACTTTTTATTTTGAAAAAATTATATATAACAAAGTAGATATCGGTACAGTAGTTTCTAAAAGAGATAAAAATAAAATTTCAAAAATTTATAAGTCTAAATCATATGTTTTTCCCAATGGCTATTATTTAAATGATGTAAAAATTAAAAAAATAAATATTCCAAAAAAATTTATTTTATTTAACGGTAGTTATGGTTACTGGCCAAATAAAATTGCAATTAATAAGATACTAAATATTTATCATCCCATTATAACAAAAAAATATAAAGATATTCATTTTATTTTTACAGGAAATAATTTTCCTAAAAAATTTTTTAAAACAAAAAAAACCAAATTCTTCCAAAATCTAAGTGATCAAAAGTATAAATACGTTCTTAAAAAATCTATGTTGCTGTTTTTTCCTATCCCAAAATCTCCTGGAACAAAAGTTAAAGTAATAGAAGGATTATGTGAAGGGAAAACGATAGTTGCAACTAAACCATGTTTTTTAGGTATTGATGTTTTAAAAGGTGATAAATCTTGTAAATTTACAACTGATAAAGAAGGCTTGATAAAACTTAGAAAAGCAATAAATAATTCCAAAATTACAAATAAAAATAAGTTTCAATATCAAAAAAAATATCTTTTAAAATATAGTATTAATAAATTAATTTGTTGTAATGAAAAAGTATTTAACTGATTACTTTTCGCAGGAAAATATAACTTTAACTCTATGGATTGTAATAGTTCTATCCATCGGAGCTAAAAACCAAAGTTTTGAAACTGTAAATTTTATTAAAATTATAAATCAATTAAGATATTTATTTATTCCTATAATTTTACCAATATTATTAATTTATTTTACAAAAAAAAAAATTATAAAAATAAATAATAGTATTGTTTATAAAAATTTTTTTGTCATATTTGCTTCACTACAATTAATTTTAAGCTTAATTGGTTTTTTTAATTTTAAATTTTTTAATGAAAATTTATATTTTTATAGTTTGTTAAGCGAGAATCCATATAAACCAAATTTTTTGTATGCTTTATATTATCCATTAAGTTTTTTTATAGTTTCTATATTTTTTTTTCTTTATATAAAAAAGGAATTTATAGATAAAATTATAGTAGCAACGATTATTATTACTCTAATAATAACAATTTATTCTTTATATCTAGTTTATTCTGATTATTTAAAATTTGAACATATTATATTTTATTATTCCAACACATTAAATTTCTCAGATACTCTGGGCAACCCAAATATTCGAGTTACTTCTTTGGCAAGAATGCTTTGTATTTTATTAATTTTTTCATCTTTATTTTATTTAACTAATAAAAAAAAAACTATCACAGTGTTAGGGTTAATATTAATTTATTTTATATTGGTTAATTTATATCTTTTGCAATCTAGAACATCGCTTTACTTTGGTATTGTTGTAGTATGCTTTATTTTATTTAAAAGATTTAATCCTGTTATTGCAATAATAATTGGTTTAATGTTTTTTTCATCTCTTAAACCAATATCAATCAACGTTTATCTTATTAAAGAAAAATTTCGTGACAGTAATGTGATGATTGTAGATAGATTTAAATCGATTGAAGAAAATCAAAAAGACAAAGACACAAAAATAAAAAAAATGAAAGATAATGTATTTTTTAACTTAAGACAAAATAATAAAATTAATGATGAAATGGATTATGAAAAAAAATTAAGAAGTATTTCAACTGGTAGATCCCATATATGGAAAAAAATTTATAGTGCCTCTATTACAAAATCAAATAATTTCATATTTGGTTATGGGCCAATGTCTGACAGATTTCTTACAAATCAAAATGCTTCGAGTGGGTGGATGTATATGTTGATTACAACTGGTATTTTAGGTTTATTATCATTTTTATTTTTATATTTTGAAATTTTGTTTAAAGTTTTTAGATATATTGTAAAAAATAAATTTAGGGAGAATAAGATAAATACTTCTGTAATAATAATAATCTTTTTATTATTCAGAACTATAGTGGAAAACAGTTTTTTAGTTTTTGGTTATGATTTTTGTATTTTTATTTTGTCGTATTTTATACTTCAAAATTTTAAATTTGCTAATCAAAATAGGAAATAAAATTTGGTATATTTTTAAAGATCTTATTTGTGTTTGCTATACTTTTTGACTTATAAATTTTATTAATTTTTTTCAAACTACTTTGTAAATTATCATAATTTAGGAAAAAAAAATTTTTATTTATTAAAAAATTTTTATCAAAGTAATTTTTTTTATTATAAAATATTTTTACATTTTCAGATAAAGCATCTATTGAAAAATAAGACAATAAATTTTCTCCACTCAAAATTGTAAAACGGGTTCTTTTCAATTTTTCTCTAATTTTTATTCTTGATATTACTCCATTATTCTTGACTTTTTTATTATTAATTTTATGCCCTACAATTTCAATTTTATAATTTTTGATAATTAAGTTTTTTATTAAATTTATTATAAAAGCGTTTTCTTTTGTTGAGTATTGTCTGTGATAAATTAAAAAATCTATATTTTTTTTAACTTTTTTCTTTTTTTTAAAATTATATATACAAAAATTATATAAATGAGTTTTATGATTTTCAAATATTTCTTTTAAATTATTTGTAGAAAAGATAATTTTTTTAATTCTTATTTTAAGAATTTGATAATTAAATTTAAATAAAATCGGAATAATTTTTTTTCTTAAGAATGTTTCAATTGAACTTATTTTTTCTTTATAAACAAATCCTGTTATAGGGCCTAATATTGTACCTGGTGGCAAAAATATAAATAAAAATGTATTCCACAGAGGTAAAAAATTTAGATAACATACTTTTTTACCTTGTAAATAATGAAACCATAATATTATTATACCTAATAATGGAGAGGAATATTTATAAAGAAAAGAAAAGTTTATATCTTTATTCTTAAAAGTTCTTGAAGGAGATAAAATTATAACTTTAGAATTATAATTTTTTTTTAATAACTTAACAAAGTTTCTAGCAAGAATACCTTCGCCATGATTTTCAACATAATCACATGCCCAACATATAATTTTAGTTCTTTTTTTCAATTTCCTCAAAACCTATACTTTTAATCTTATTAAAAATAAAAAAAGTGGAAGCATAATATAATGATACTGAAATTCTCCTAATCCTTCTAAATGTATCGTTTTGCAATCTCCATATTGATTCTAATCCAAGTTTATCAAGTATTTCTGGGCATTTTGGAATTCTTCCAGAAGCAATACTTATTGCACCCCCTAAACAAATGATAAACAATTCTGGATATTTTTTTTTTAAAATACTAGCTAGTATTTCTTGTTTCGGAGTAGGTATTGTAATTAACACTAAATCATTTATTTCAAAAACTTCATTATCTAAATTTATAGTAGATAAGTTTCTGTAACTTACAAATGGTAATTGAATAAATTTTATTTTTTTTTTGTATTTAGATGATAAGTATTCTTTTTCTTTTTCTTCTAAATTGCCTATTACAAGTATATTATTAAAATTATTATAACTTAGGTTGTCTATCAACTTATGACCTGGTATCTTAATTAAACTTTTTAAAAAAATTTTGCTAGTAATACCATCTGGCCAGAATAAAAAATTTTTATCATATTTGATTACACTCTTATAATAATAGCCCAGAAAGGCTAAGTTAAATGCAACTAATATTGGTTTATTTTTAATTAACTTTATTTGATTTGTATTAGTTAATATTTTAAAATTTTGATTTTCAATTTTATTTGGTAAAATAATTTTTCTATAAAAAATTAGTTTAATATATATGAGCGATGAGATGAATACTCTTGTCTTAATTTTCTTGAAATCTGTTAAAAGCCTAAATAACCACTCTAAACCAACATCTCGTATTATTTTTATGGGCATTAATTTATTTTTAGAATAATAATCAAATACAGCCCCAATATTTATAAAACACCTACCTTTAACTAATTTTGTTAACTCATAACTTAATATTTCTTGTTTAGGCGCTGTTAAGCCTACAAAGACAATGTCTGGATTTTTTTTATTTATATCACTTGCCATCAAATTTAACTCTGATTTTGAAAACTCTAATTCAACAAAACTTGGCTGATAAATCCCACATACATTAACTTTTGGAAATTCAGAGGATATCCTGGTTTTTATTTGATTTAGTACTTTATCAGTACTTCCAAGAAAATAAATTTTAATACTAGAATTATTTTCATTTAATTTTTTTAGTAAATTAAAAAAAAAGTCGTAACCAATAATTCTATTTGCTTTTTCTTTCACAAAAGCTTTTATTCCAATTCCGTCAATAAATAATTTTTCTGACTCTATAAGTGACTGTTTAAAGATTTTACATTTCTCAGCTTCCACAAATGAGTGAGGATTTAAAAAACTTACAGAAGTAGAATTTTTTTGATTCTTTATTTTGAAGCTATCTATAATCTGATTTATATAGTCTTTAATATTTCCAGTATCTAATTGATAATCAAAAAATTTAATTTTTTTCATATTTATTTTTAAAGTCTAAATATGATAAATCTATACCTTTTTTTAAACTTATTTTGGGATATAAGTTCAAATTTTTCTGTCTTCTAGTATCTAAGGCTTTTCTCATAACTCCATCTAAACCATTATTATTAAATTTAATTAAACCTTTATATTTTACTATTTTTTTTATTAAAAATGCCAGTTGCTTAATTGTTAATTCATCTCCAGATCCTAGGTTAATTATGCAATCTTTTTTAGTAATTTTTAAAAATTTTTTTTTACTTATATTTAAAATTTTAAAAATAAATTCAGAAAGATCGTTTACATGTAATATTTCCCTTTTAGCTTTTCCAGATCCCCATAAAGTAACATACTTGTCGTTTCTAATTTTAGCTTCATGAAATTTTCTTATTAATGCCGCAATAACATGTGAATTTTTTAGTTCATAATTATCATTTGGACCATATAAATTGTTAGGCATTACGCAGCGAATATCTGTATTATATTGTGAATTATAAGACTGTGCGAGTTTAATCCCAGCAATTTTAGCTACCGCATAAGCTTCATTAGTTTTTTCTAGTTCGCCGGATAATAGATCATTTTCTTTTATAGGTATATTAATGTTTTTTGGATAAATACAAGATGAACCAAGATATAAAACTTTTTTTACTTTCCCTAAATAAGATGCGTGTATAAGATTTGATGATATTGTTAAATTTTCATAAATAAAATCAGCAGGCTTAATAGAGTTTATATAAATTCCACCTACTCTTGCAGCACATATAAATAAATAATCTATTTTATTTTTTTTGAAAAATTCATTAACTTTTTTTTGATCTAAAAGATTTAATTTATTTTTTTCTTTTGTAATTATTTTAAAAAACTTCTTTTTTTTTTTAAATAAATTACATAATGAACTACCGACCATACCTTTATGACCAGCAATAAAAACACTAAATCTTTTACGTGACATCAAATTTTATGTTTTGATCCTCAAAGTCTTGTTTCAACATTTCTACTATTAAATCTTCAAGAGTAGTTCTAACTTTCCAATTTAAAAATTTTTTAGCTTTATTTGAGTTACCCAATAAATTAGAGACTTCTAACGGTCTAAAATATCTTTTATCTGTCGACATTAAAATCTTTCCTTTTTTTATATTTTTGAATTTGGGATGATCTTCTTTAACTTGAATTTGACTGACATTTTTCTTGATCTTCCACACGTATTTTATTTGTAAAATCTCAAGAGTTTGTTCTAAAAATTTCTTTACAGTAAATTGTTTTCCAGATGAAATTACAAAATCATCTGGTTTTTTATATTGTAAAATTTTCCACATCATTTCAACATAATCTTTAGCGTGTCCCCAATCTCTTTTTGAGCTCAAATTTCCTAAATATAAGATTTTTTCTTTTCCAGAAATAATTCTTGATAAGCCTCGCGTAATTTTTCTAGTTACAAAAGTCTCTCCTCTTCGAGGAGACTCATGGTTAAAAAGTATTCCGTTAGACGCAAATATTTTGTAAGCCTCTCTATAATTTTTAGTAATATTATGAGCAAAAACTTTAGAAGTTGCATATGGTGACATTGGTTTAAAAATTGTCTTCTCATCTTGGGGTATTATATTTGTATCTCCATACATTTCAGAACTAGAAGCTTGATAAAATTTTATTTTTTTTTTTGTATTCTTTATTATCTCTAATATTCTTAAAGTGCCTAATGCAACAACATCAGCTGTATATTCTGGGATTATAAAACTTGTGGCCACATGAGATTGTGCAGCTAAATTGTAAATTTCATTTGGTTTAATTTTATGTACCAGGTTAGATAAGCTCGACGTATCCGTTATATCTCCATAATGCAAAAAGAAATTTTTTTTATTTGTTTCAAATATTTTATCAATTCTTTCAGTATTAAAGGAAGATGACTTTCTTTTTATACCATGAACTTTATAATTTTTTTTTAACAAAAATTCTGCAAGGTAAGATCCATCTTGACCTGTAATACCTGTAATAATTGCAATTTTATTTTTCATTTCAATTTATATTAAAGTTAATACTTTTTTTAACTCTTCAATGTCAACCATATAATCTGAATCCTTAGTAAATCCAACTTTATTGTATCTCTTACAGATTAAATAATAGTAATTTAAATTTAACAAATTTGAATAAGAAAAAAAACAATTTGTAAAAATATCATTGGTTGGCCTTAACTCTATTACATTAGAATTCTTTTTCATCCAAATTATATTTACCAAAGCAGCTCCATGCATTGCGATAACTGTTTTCGCATTAGATATAATTTTAATTTGTTTTTTTAAAGACATTTTTTCAAAGTAATAAATTTTAAATTTCATAGACTTTAATAATCTAACGAGTTGATCTTCATTAGTAATAAATCTTCTATCACTTTTCTTTCTACTTATATAAATTCTGTTTGACAGATATTTTTTTTTTGATTTTTTAAAATAATTTCTGAAATAATTTCTGGTATTAATTACAGACTTTAATCTAGGATTTCCTGATGGAGATAATTCAGGAATATATACAGCATTTTGAATTATATAATTTTCTTCTTTGTTTAAATAAACTATTCTATTTTTAAATCTTCTTAAACATTCTTTATGAAATTTATTATTTAGATTACAAGGAATTAAAATTTTATATCTTTTGAAAATTTTTTTTTCACAGAGTGCAACCTTAGGCATAATATCGTTAAACCAATGAAAAAAGCCTTTGGAATTTCTATCATGAAGTACGATTCCATAATTAATTATTTTAGTTTTTTTTTTTTAAATAAATGTAAAAAAAAAATTTTACACATATTTAAAATTAAAAAAATTTTTTTAAATAAAATTTGTCCACTTAAACTTGAAAATGCCAAAAAATGTGGGATAATAATTCTACGATAATTAATAGGGCTGCCTTCACCTGTTATTAATAAATTTCTTAAAGTGTAATAGTAAACCTTTTCAAATTTTTTTAATAATTCATGGTTAAAATATATACTATCTTCAATTTTAAAATTTTTAGGCAGCTTTCTTTTGGATAATTCTGAATTTAAAAGAATTTTTCTTTTATATTGAAACATGCTATCAAATAACTTAGTTAATATACTTTATAATAAATAACTAATAAAATGAGTGAAATTTTCAACCCTCAAAATAAAATACTTTGTCATTTACACAAAATAGAAGAATATTTTAAAGGGAAAAATCCTAGTCCGATTACTATAGAGATTGATCCTTCGAATGCTTGTAATCATTCTTGTCCATTTTGTATTTCTGGCCACCTGCATTTGAAACAATACAAAGAAACAGAATTATTTAATAGACAAATGTTGGATCCAAAAATATTTATGAATTTATCAAAAAATCTTATTGAAATGAATATTGAGTCAATAAATTGGACCGGTGGAGGAGAGCCTACTTTACATCCAAATTTAAAAGAAAATATTGAATTTATTAAAGCTAATTCTAAAATTGAAATGGGAATGTTTTCAAATGGTTCGTCTTTGCAAAGATTTGATCTATTTAGAACTATTTGTGAATCATTAAATTGGATTAGAATATCAATAGATTCGGGGGATGAAGATGAATACAATAAATTAAGAAAAACTAATAAGAACAATAACTTTAAAGTAGTTATATCCAATATAAAAAAATTAATCGAGACAAAAAAAAAATTAAAATCAGAAATAACAATTGGGGTAGGATTTGTTATTACCGAAGACAATTTTGAAGAAATTAAATTATTTGCAGAATTATTTAAAAAAATTGATGTTGATTACTGTCAATTTAAGCCAGAAATTATTCAAATTGAGAGGGATGGTGATGTTGATAGAAAAAAAGAGCAGCATTCAAGAGAATTTTGGGTAAAAAAAATTTCAACAAAATTAGAAGAGGCAAAAAAAATCCTTGGAAAAAAATTTGAATGTAACTCATATAAATTGGATGACTTAATTTTTGACCCTTTAAAATATGGCAGAAGTTATAAAGAATGTATAGGATCACAGTTTCAACCTTGCATTGGAGCAGATGGAAATGTTTATGTTTGCACAAATCATAGAGGTCATAAAAGATTTTCATATGGAAACTTATACGAAAAAAAATTTAGTGAAATTTGGAATGATATCAATAAAAAATCAGAAGTGATGAATATTATTAATTATGAAGAAAAGTTTTCCAAATGCACAGATCTGTGCAAACCTCATGAGAGCAACAAGTTATTATGGAAATTAAAAAAAGATTTTGAAACTGATAACAATTTAAATGAAATAAAAAAAAAGGTTAAGTTAATTAATAATAAAGTAAAGCATAATAACTTCATTTAATGAAAATAATGTTACTTGGTGCTACTGGAGTTTTAGGAACAGCTCTCAAGAAAAATATAAATTTAAGAAAATCAAAAATAACCAGTTGTGGTTTTAGTTCTAAAGCAGATTTAAATTTTGATGCTTTAAAAAAAAATAATTTAAAAAAATATATTAATAAAATAAAACCAAATGTTATAATTAATTGCATTGTTAATAGAGATGTAAATAAATGCATTAAGGATTTTTTTTTTGGATACAACCTAAATATAAAAGTTTGTAAGGCAATAATTTCAGAAATTATAGGTAAAAAAATTCATCTTATTCATTTTTCTACTGATCAAGTTTACAACAATAAAACAAAAAATAGAAAGTTTGTTCAAAGAATTGATCCAATAAACAATTATGGTTTAACAAAGTATATTGGGGAAAATATAGTTTTGGCTCATAAATATAGTACAATTATAAGAACTAATTTTTATAATAATAAATTAACAGAAAACCAAAGCTTTTCTGAGTGGATTGTAAAAAATCTAAAAAATAATAGAAAAATTAATCTTCCTTATAATAATATTTTCAATCCCATTTCTACTGATAACTTATCTAATATAGTTTCAAAAATAATTAAATTTAAAGTTTATGGGACATATGATATTGGTTCAAATGAAGTTTATAGCAAGTATAAATTTGCGATGAAAATAGCAAATAAATATAATTTAAATACAAAATTAATTAAAAAATATAAGAATTTTCCTCAAATTTCAATGAGATCTAATAATACATATTTGGATAACAAAAAAATAGAAAGAAAACTTAATATTAAAATAAATAATGAATTAATTTGATATGCAAGAAATTAAATTTTTTACAGTAATTACAGTTTTTAAAAATGCAGAGAATTACTTAAAAGAAACAATTGAGTCTGTAATAAACCAAGAATTTAGAAATAAGAAGTTTAAAATTCAGTATATTATAGTTAATGGGCAATCTAATGATGGTAGTGAAAACATTGTAAATAATTTTAAAGATGAAGACATAGAATACTATAATAGAAAAGATAAAGGTTTGTTTGACTCGCTATCTTTTGCTCTTACAAAAGTTAAGGGCCAAGTTACTTCGTATTTAAATGCTGGTGATTATTATAGTAAAAACTGCTTATCGACAGTTCAAGATGTTTTCAATAATAATAAAGAAGTAAATTGGCTTACTGGACTTAAATTTATTTATAATGAAAAATCTCAGATAATAGATATTAAGACTCCGTACAAATATAGGTCTAATTTAATTCAATGTGGTGTGTACGGTAAATATTTACCTTTTATACAACAAGAGTCTACTTTTTGGAAAAGTTCACTAAATGAAAATATTAATTTAGATAAACTCGCTGAGTTTAGAAACTGTGGAGATATGTATTTATGGCAAAATTTTTCAAAAAAAACACAACTCTATATAGTAAATAGCTACCTTGCAGGATTTAAATACCATAAAAATCAAATTACCTTTGATAAAACTGGGAAAATTGACGTTTATTTAAATGAGGCAAAAAAAATAAATAAAAAAATAAATTTAAAAGATTATTATGATTTGGTGATTGATAGTGTTTCATGGTTTTTGTTAAATAAATTAAAAAATAAATTAAAAAATAAAAATAACGGATATATAAAATATAATAGTGAAAAAGATCTATGGGAGTAAAAATTTATATATTTTACCCAAGCGATAGAGAAATAAATTAAAATATTTAATATCTATATTAAAAATTTTTTTGTACGCAATCTTTATAAACTTGATTTTTTTAGAACTTATCATCACTGCAGCATGTGGAACCCCTCCACCAGTGGAATAAATTATCTCGCAATTCGATAAATTAAACAGATCTCTAAGAAAATCAATGCCTTTTGTCTGTCTAAATTTTTTTTTATTAAATTTTATATTATTATAAATAATTTTTTTATTATTTTTTTTAAAAATTTCAATAATTTCTGTTTTGCTATTTTCTGAATCTGTAGCTAAAAAAAAATTTTTTTTTTTTATTTTGTTTTATGATTAAACTAAGATTTTCTAAAAAAAAATGATAATCTTCTTTTAAGACCACATCTTTTCCTGGAATTTCAAATAATTTTTGTCTAAAATTTACCAATTTATCTGTTAGCCTTATATGTATACCTATAGTATTTTTTTTAGACAAAAATGTTGATTTCTTTAATTTTATTAATTTATAAGAATTTATCCATATTTTCAAAAAATCAGGTATTGATTTGTTCCCCAAGTAAGGTTTTACTATTCTAGTATTTTTAGTATTTGGATTCGAATTAAATTCATTAATAAAATAAAAAATATCTTTAACTTTTTTTTTTTTATATAACTTTTTAATTTTAAAATTTTTTATGAAGCAATAATTGTAAAATAAAAAAGGATATTCTTTGGTAGTTTTGTCAAATACTTCAATTTGATTGATATTATTGATCTGACAATATGACAAACATAAGGTTAATTTTTTTAACTTATCACAAAATCCAGATTTTATAGTAGATAGGTCAATGTACATATTAAATAATTTTTTTAAAAAGATTGTTGTATTTTTTTGCAATTATTGGATAAGACCATCTCAAAACTGCAAACCTTCTAGAATTAATTGAAAATTTTTTTATAATATGTCTGTTTGCAATCAAATAATTAATTTTTTTTACATATTTATTTATATTAAAATTTTTAATTACAAACCCTGTTTTATTATTTAAGATTGACTCTTTGATTCCACCTGCATCAAAACCTATACATGGTAATCCGCAAGATTGAGCTTCCATTAATACAAGAGGATAATTATCTACTAAAGATGTAATTAAACATATGTCTGACTTATTATATATTTTTATCAACTTTTTTTCATCTTTTATAAGATGATAAAAGTTTATATTATATTTTTTATTTTTAAGATATTTGTCAGCTCCAAAACCTATAATATTTAAATTAAAGGAGTTTGGGTCTAACTTATCTAAGATTCTAATTAATAACTGTATTCCTTTTCTTGGATTATCTACATTGCCAAATGCAGAAAATAATAAATTTACTTTCTTATTATAAAAATTTTTCTTTTTTTCATGGCAATACAAATTAGTATTTATTGGATATGGTATATAATAAATTTTTTTATTCCTCATTAAGTAACTTTTTTTTGCCAAATTATAAATCCACTTGCTGGGCGCAATGACAGAAAAATTTTTCCAATATTTTACTTTCATTTTCCAAATGTAGTAATCTAAGTTTAATAATAATGAATTTTTTTTTTTGTAGCCATTTTTCCAAGAATGTTCTTTATTTGCATCAACATAATGCTCAGATCCACAAAATGACCACATATCATGGAGAGTAAAAAGTATCTGACTTTTTATTTTGGAAATATCTTTGATAGAAATTGTTTCTGCCCCAATCCAATTAATATTTACTAATTTTGGCATTAAATAATTAATTTCGTTTAAAATTGGAGAATTAAAAATATTAAAAGATCTATCTTTATCACTTTTGATGATATTTTTTAAAACTAGTAATATTTTATTTTTAATTTTAAAATTTAATTTCGCCAATAATCCAATAGGATTTGTTATATTTTTAAAGTTAGTAATTTTTTTCACTACCAACATTTTTGAACTTATATTACTGTTTTTTAAACATTCATTAATTCTCAATGCTGCTTTGGCAGCTCCCCCAAAATTATCAGAGTAAGATATAATTAGATTATCAATTTTTTTTTTATTGTAGATATTTTTGTCCATTAGAAAAGTTAATACCTATTTTTTTTAATATATGTAAATTTTTATCCAAGTTTTTTCTAATTAAATTTATTTCCTTAATGAAAATCTTAATATTGTCTCCTCTATAAATTGAAACTCCTCCTAATTTACTTTTTAAAGTTAATAAATTTTCTCGTATATAAATTAGTTCTTTAGAAACTTTAGAAATTTTTATTTTTTGATCAAATATTTTGTTACTACTTTTGCATAATATTAATTTTTTATAAATTTGTAAATTTTTTGGTTTATGAACATAATTTATATTTAGCCTCGATAAAGTGACTTCAGAAATAACAATAGGTTTAATTCCAAATGCTGAAGCTTCTAAATGTGAAGTTCCAGAAAAAGTTATTACTCTTTTAACATTTTTAAATAAATCATTGTTAGAAATATAATTATTATCCAAAATAATATTTTTTAATCCATGGTTATCTATTAGTTTTTTTATAATAAATTTTTGGTCTTCTCCCCATCTTAGTGAGTTTGGATGTATTCTGATAGACCAACTTTCTGTTGAATGTTTAAGAATTAAAAATGTTTTATCAATCCATTCAAAATAATCATAAAATATTCTGTTATTATCAATTACATTGAATGGAGAATCCTTAAATATGTGAAGAAGAATGACATTTTTAGGATAAATTGATATTTTTTTTTTTATTTTCGATGCAATATTTGCATCTTCATAATTTGATCTTCCACTTATTCTTTGTGTCCAGTATTTTTTAACTTTATTTTTATTTAATCTTTTAGATATTTTTTTAAAAGTATTATTATCAATTAGGTTCCAACTGTTATCTTTATATTTATCTTGAAGATAAAAACTATAGTTTGCCTGACAATAATTTTGAATATTATGATTTCTAAAAATAGATAATATTACTCTAAATTTGTAAACTGAATGTCCCAAGAAACTATATTTTATATGATATTTTTTTAACATTAAATTGGTATCTTGTATTGTTTCACAAATAATTAAAGCGCTTAAAATTTTTTGAAGAAGCGAAGGTTTAATCTGATTATCTTTCATCATTGATAAAGCTGTATCCCAATAAGAGTGGTATATCTGTGATTGAAACCAATTTTTTTTATTAGAAGTAATTTTTTTTTTAAATGAAAATACTAAATTTAAAATTTCAAAAATATTTTTAAATATAATAAAAATTTTTTTAATAATATTTGTTAATAAATTTTTATTTTTTTTATTGATTATAATATTAAATTTATTTAGCAAATAATAAATTTTTTTATTTTTTAAAACTTTTTGATAAATGTTGTCATCAAATATTATATTATTAATTTTTTTTTCTTTGCAGAAGCTGCATACAATTGGTATCACCCATAAATATTGACTCTCAATAAATCCACCACCAATATATACAAATCTATCTTTTCCCATAGCGTGATGCTTTTAAAAATTTATCAATAACTCTATTTTCTGTTTTTTCCCATGCATCATAATTTGCACCGCCAATATGTGGCGTTATTAATAAATTATTATTATGTTTTGCATATTTAATTAGAGGATTTTTGAAAATTTTACCTTGTTCATTTCTTATCACATCTATAGCGGCACCGTAAATTTTTTTTGTTTTTAATGCTTTTATTAGAGATTTTTCACAGACTATTTCTCCCCTCGAAGTATTAATAAGATAAGAATTTTTCTTAAAATATTTTAGTGTTTTTGCATTGATCAAATTATTTGTTGTTGCATTTAATGATGCCGTAATAACTACTACATCAGAGGTACTTAAAAAATGTTTAAAGTTGTTAATTTTTCTATATTTCTTTATTTTTTTATTTTTAGCATCAAAATATTGAACTTTAATTTTAAAAACTTTTGCGAAATTTGCAATTTTTTTTCCATTTCTTCCCATGCCTATTATTCCAATTTTCAATTTATTTAAATCTTTTCCTATAAACTTATTTCTTGACCAATTAAATTTAAGTACATCGTTAAAAGCAAAAGGTATTTTTCTAATCAGCGAAATAATCAAGCCAAAGGTAAATTCTGCTGTTGAATCAATTTTATTCATAAAATTTTTATCATTTTGTAATGATATAATTTTAATTTTTTTTAGTTCAAAATTATTTAAATTAATGTGATCTATCCCAGTTGTATTGCAAATAATGTATTTTAAATTTTTAAATTTTTTTAAAAAATTATTGTCTATTTTAAATTTAAGTCTTGTAATAATTGCATAAACTTTTCCATAATTTTTAAATTTATTGATATTAGTAATTTCTTTATAATTAAAAAATTTTTTAATTTTGTTAATAGCTTTATTGCTATAATTATAAGGTTCTAAATTGAGAACTATCATTTCTTTTTCATTTTGTATTTTGCGTAATTAAAATCTTCTAGGGTATCTATATTAAGTTTATATTTTGGATTTACGATTAATGGTGATATTTTTTTTCCATATAATGAATTATTTGCATATAAAGACTTAACTTTAAAAATGTATACGTTTCCATCTCTATGATAAATCTTAGATAAATCTTGCCTATTTTGACTTTGCATATTTCTAATCATTGGTTTTAAATATCCTCTGTTAATTTTATACATTCTTGCAGGATGATTATCTTCAACTGGATAAACTGATACAAGGGTGTCTGATTTTTTTTTTATAATAATTTTAATTCCTTCATCTAACATTTTTTTAGTCTTAAGAGGTGTTGTCGGTTGAATTAAAACTACGTAATCGTATTCATTTTTTTGTTTTTTTTCTACTTTTAAAGCATGCATTATAACATCAAATATTTTAGTACTATCTAAACACAATTTTTTTGGTCTTTTGATTGTTTCTAAATCATAATTTTTTGAAATATTAATTATTTTTTTTGAGTCTGTGCTAATTATTAATTTTTTTATTTTTTTACATTTTTTTGCTTCAATTATAGAAAATTCAATTAATGATTTTTTACCAATTTTTAAAATATTTTTGTTTTTTAATCCTTTAGAACCTGATCTCGCAGGAATCAAACCCAGTATTGCAAAATTTTTTTTCAATAGTTTAGAATTTTTTGAATTTTTGGATTTTTGCTTACTAATAACTTGCTGATACTTTTGGCTGAATTACCTTTGCCATATATTAAACTTCTTTTTATTTTTGATTTATTTTGGATCTGTTGTTTTATTTTTTTTAATATTTCAATTTTATTAAATTTAGAAAAAATTACATTATTTCCAATTTCTCTTTTTTGTTGTCTGTTGCCAACAATTACTGTAGGTAGTTTTAAGTATGATCCTTCACGGATAAAACTGCTACTATTCCCAATCGCACATGATGCTTTTTTTAAAATTACAATATAATCTTCTACTTCAAAGTTTTTGTAAAATGTTACATTTTTTAATTTACCTTTTTCTCTGCATTTTCTTAGAGTTTTACTTATTTCATCTGTACCGGCATCTATATTCGGCCACAACCAAATAACTTGGTTGTTTAATTTACTTATTGCATCAGATAATATTTCTATCTGAAATTTAGTATTATAATATTCAGTAGTAACTGGGTGAAACATAACTAATAGAAAGGGTTTGTTGATATCAAATTTTTTTCCTACCCCATTTTGTAAAGATTTAACTTCATTCATTTTCTTTTGTTTTTTTTTAATAATATCAATTGATGGACAGCCAGTATTAAAAACATATTTTGGATTTTCTCCCATTTTTATAATATTTTTCTTGGATCTTTCGGTAGAAGCAAAATGCAAGTGTGAAAGTTTAGTCACAGCATGTCTTACGCTTTCATCAATAGATCCAGTAATTTCACCTCCTTGAATATGCGCTACCAGTATATTCATATAACTTGCTGATATTGCAGTAGCTAGAGTTTCAAATCTATCTCCAGTTGTTACTACAATATCTGGCTTTAATTGATCAAAAACTGATGATAACTCAGAAATTGAAATTCCCGTAGATTTTGCCATTGTCAAAGGATTTCCCCCTTCGACCATAACAAAACATTTTTTATTTATTTTAAAGCCATCTTTCTTAATTATTTTCGAAATATCTCCAAAACGATTAAGTAGCGAACTCGCAGTTAAAACAATTTGCAAAATTACATTTTTTTGTTTTTTTAACTCATCAAGAACGAATTTTATCCTTCCATAATTTGCTCTACTAGCAACAACAAAACAAATTTTTTTCATAATTTAAAAAATATTACTTTTTTTTATAAGTGTATTTATTTTAACATCCCTTTTTAACTTTTTTCCCAAAATTTGCTTATATTCTTTTACAGGTATACCTTTTGCTGGCTTTTTAAATGATAGATTTGATAATTTAAGTTTTGTATTTTTTTTTAAATTTTTATTGGAAAAAATAGATTTCTGAAAAAGAAATTTATTTTTTGCTATCTCTTTAGGTACATAGGTTTTATCAAGTTTATTTTTTATAACATTGTCAACATAATTTATATTTTTTGCAATTTCTCTTAACTCCTGAAAAGTTACAGATGTTTCTGTATCAAATCCTATAAAATTTTTGTCATATACTACATGCAGTTCAATGAAATCAGCACCAAAAGTTCTTGCTAAAAGTGGGGTTAAACTATTTCCACTGTGGTCTGAAAAACCTACACTACAATTATATTTTTTTTTAAACTCATTAATTAAATTTAAGCCTAACTTGTCTGGTGGACAAGGGTATAATGAAGTACACTGTGCCAAAGCAAATTTATTGTGGTATTTTCTTATTATATTTAAAGTTTCATCTATTTCATGATAATCACTCATGCCTGTAGATAATATTATCGATTGTTTAAGTGAAGCTATTTTTTCTATTAAAGGATGATTTGATAATTCACCAGAAGCAATTTTCCAAATTTTAACACCAATTTTATTTAATACTGAAACTGCCTTATTAGAAAAAGGTGACGAAAAAAATATAATTTTTTTTTCATCAGCATGTTTTTTTAGCTGCCTCCATTCCTCAAATGAAAATTCAGTTTTTTTCCAATAATCAAATCTAGTATCATATTTGATATATTTGTTTTTTTTTCTAAATTTATCATAAATTGAACTTTCTTCGTCAGCATAATGAGTTTGAAATTTTATAGCTTGAGCTCCTGCTTTTGCGGCTGAGTCGATATATGAATGTGCTAAAGTCAAGTTTCCATTATGTGATAAACCGACTTCTGCAATTAATTTTATTTTATTTAAAAAAGACATAATTGATTATAAACTAATGTAATTATATTTCCTAACATATGAATTATTTTTTAGAGAAGATGTTAAATCAAATAGCAAACCTTTTTTATTTATCATTTTTAATATTTTTTTTACATTTTTCATATAAAAGTTATGTGGAGCATTAAAAAGAATTACATCAAATTTAGATTTTATATCTCTTAAATCAGTAATATTTTCTTTATAATGATCATATATATCTTTTTTATTAGCATAAGGATCGTGGGAACTAACCTTATAATTATTTTTTTTCATTATTTTAATTACATCAAAAATTTTACTATTTCTAATATCCTTACAATTGGCCTTAAATGTCAATCCTAAAACCAAAACTGAGATTGAATTATTTTTTTTATATTTTTGATTTAAATTCTCTTTAATTTTTTTAAAAATAAATTTTGACATACTTTCATTTATTGTCCTAGATGATTGAATTAAATTTGGAAAATAATTTAATTTTTTTGATTTGAAAATTAAATAGTATGGGTCAACACTTATACAGTGTCCACCAACTAATCCAGGTACAAATTTTGTAAAATTCCATTTTGTAGATGCTGCATTAATAACATCCATAGTATTAATATTTAACTTGTCACAAATTTTTGAAAATTCATTAATAAAAGCTATATTTATATCTCTTTGTGTATTTTCTAATGATTTTGCAGCTTCTGCAACTTCAATTGAGGTAGTTGCATATAATTTATTAGTTACATTGCTATATAATTTTTCTATTAATCTTAAAGTACTTTTACAGTCAGCAGAAATAAGTTTTGTTACATTTTTCAAGCCTTTTGATTTATCACCAACATTGGTTCTCTCTGGACTGTAGCCAATAAAAAAATCTTTTTTCCATATTTTGTTAGAAATTTTTTCAATTATTGGGATGCAAACTTCATTTGTTGCACCTGGATATACTGTTGATTCAAATATAATTGTACAACCTTTTTTTATAAATTTTCCAATTTTTTTGCATGCATCTTTTAAATAGTAAAAGTCTGGACTATTCAATTTAGTAATTGGAGTTGGGACAGTGACAATAATAAAATCAGAAAATTTAATACAACTTTCATTATCTGTAAATTTTAATTTTTTTGATTTTTTAATTTCTCCAAAGGATATCTCATCAGTAAAATCATTAAACTTTTTTAGTTGTTCAATTCTTTTCTTTGATAAATCATATCCAAAAGTTCTAAATTTTTTTCCTAAAGAAACAGCTAATGGAAGCCCAACATAACCAAGTCCAATTACTGTTACTATTTTGTTGTTAAAATTTTTCTTCATAATTCTTAACATGAAAATTTCTATCCTTTAACTCAAATATCTTATTACAAAACTTTAGAGAATTAATTTTATGAGTTATAAATATTAATGTTTCAAACAAATTACTCTTAGATAAATTATTTAAAATTTTTTCTTCTGTAACACTATCTAGTGCATTAGTTGATTCGTCCATAATAAGAATTTTTGGGTTTCGATATAGAGCTCTTGCTAAAGATAACCTTTGGATTTGTCCGCCTGATAACTTTATTCCATTTTCTCCTATTTGCTCATCAATATTATTTTTCAAAGTATTCACAAAATCATATAATTCAACAATTTTTAAAATTTCAATTATTTTACTATTATCTTTGACCGTATTTTCTAATTCAAAAGTTATATTACTTTTTATACTCCCATCAATAATATAAGTTTTTTGGGAAACGTATCCAATTAATCTTTGCCAGTTTGTTATACTTTCATAAATACTTATACCATCTACTTTTATATCGCCTGAAGCTGGTAGGTTAAGGCCTGTAACTAAATCCACAAAAGTTGATTTTCCTGATCCACTTGCTCCATATATGCCAATTTTATCTCCTTTAAAAATTTCAAAGTTTGAATTTTGAAAAATTTCTTTATATGGCTGATTATATTTAAAAAATAAATTTTGAATCTCAATTTTATTGTCAAAATTATAAATAATATCAGTATTTTTAATTATTACATTGTCTTGTTTTAAAGATTTAATTTCATTATCAAGATTTAATAATATTGGTTTGTGAAACTTAATTAAATTTAAAGAGTTTGTAATCCTTAAAAAACTTGGTGTAAGCCTAAATGCAACTGCAGCAAATAAACCAAGAGTTGATATAATAGAATTATTATCAAAATTCATGAAATACATAAAAAAAATAATTGATGCAAATGCATAAACCATAAATACTTCAATTAAAAATCTTGGGAAATTTAAATAAATCCATCTTTTAATATCAGAAGTTACAAACAATTGATTATCTTTAGAAAAAATTGAGAAAAATTTTTCTTGTGCTTGGTTTATTATGATTTCCTTAATTCCTTCAATACCTTGTTTAGTATTTTTTAATTTTTTTGCTGTATATTTATGTGAAATATCTCCCCATTTTTGAAGCCTTGATTTTAAAATATTATAAATTAAAAAAACAAACAATAAACCAGGTATTGTTACTAGAAAATATATTTGTGGATTATAGATTATTAAAATTATAGACAATCCAAATATAATGAAAAATTCAACTACAAGGTTGATGGTAGAAAATAATATACTTATGCCAAAATTATTTACATCTTGAATTACATTTCTGATTAAAATTGAGCTATTAACTGACATAAAGAAAGTAAAGGGTTTTTTTAAGTAATTGTAGAAAATATAATTAGATAAATCTCTAACAGAATTATAAATATATTTAGAGTTATACCTCAAAGATATTGATAAATATAAATTTTTAATAGTAAAAATTATTACTAGTAAAATAATTGTATATATTATTAGCTTGTTGTCATCTATTTCATTTAAGAAAGAAAAATGCTCAATTTTTAAAAAAATATTTTTTTGGCCTGTGATAAAAATTAAAAAAGGAATGATTAATCCAATACTTAAAATTTCCAAAATAACAGAAATAAAATTTATAATTAAAACTTTATAAATCTTACTTTTTTGCTTTTTTGGAAGGATGTTGAATATTAAATTAAAATAGTTCATAATCCTTTTTAAAATTCAAATTAAAAATTAAAAATCAAACTGAATAATTTGATTTTCCTATTATATAGTCCACTATACTTAATAAGTATATATGATGAACTATTTCTACTTGATTGTATGATTTTGAATTTACCCAAAAATTAAATCCTTTTTTATTAATTCGTATTAATGAATTTTTTTTTTTAAAGCCACTAAATGTAATCAATGATATGTTCTTTTTTTGACAAAATTTTGCAGCATTTAATATATTTTTACTAGTACCTGAAACTGATATTAAAACTACAATATCTTTTTTATCACAATAAAATTCAATGGCTTTTTCTATCCACTTATCGTACGCATAATCATTTGAAAAGCATGTAATTAAGTTACTTTCATTAAAATTTACTGATCTAACTTTTGCATTTTTTGTTAAATCCACTGAAATATGACTCGAGGTTGATGCGCTTCCACCATTACCAAAAAAAACAACTTTTCCACCCTTTTTATGGCATGATTTAAATAAGTCTGCCGTTCTCTTAATCCTATTTTTAACATCAGAGTTTAATTTTATAAGCTCTGAAATTTTTTCATAATAATCATTTAAGTTAAGTCTCATAAAAATTTATAGATAATTAATATATAATTGTTTCTAATTATTCAAGATAAGTCATTTTCAATGTAAATTAATTCACTATTTGAATAGGAGGTTCTGCCATTGGATTGTCAGAAGCGTAATGCACATTCAATAAAACTCTGAATCCTGATAATAATTTTTTTCCTTTATGAAAGCCATTTGTATCTGCCATATAAAGATCTCCTTTGTTAGCAGTCATATTTACAATTTTATTTTTTTTTAAATAAAAATTAATGTTTTTTTTCCAAGGATCTATATGAGATGTTGGCATAAATTGAAATGGACCGTTGTTTTCATTAATGTTTGTAAGACATAAAAAAGTTTTTACTAAAAATACATCATCATAGTCTCTATGGAATAATTGTGAATTTTTTTCTTCTTCATTTTTAGTAGGGTAGTCAAGCCATATAGATATAAATCTTACGTGTGGTTTTAATCCAAAATATTGTTCAAAATTTTCAAAAAATATTTTTTGGTTTGCATACTCAAGTAGTAAACTTTTATTAAATTTTTCTGTAATATAAATTCTATAATTATATCTACCTTCCTTAGTAAAAAGAGTATTAGCTTTCTCAGATAAAAAATCTTTGGAAATATTGTCATAATCATTAATAATATTTTGAGCCAATACATTATCTTTATAAAAACTTTTTCTTTTATAAAAACCTTTTTCTCTTAAATCTTTAACAAACTCAAAATTTGAGTCTATTGAACTATCATATTTTGACTCCGTAAATCTTCTAATTTTATATTTAAAAATTTTTTTTAAACTAATATTAAACATATTTAAACTTTATATTATTTTCAAAGTATTGTTAATTACATTTTAGTCTATTTGTTTTTCAAAATCTGAAACACAGTAAATTCTATTTTTTTTTCTATGATATATTGCTAGATCTTTTGGAAGCTTTTTATTAACAATTTTTTTTTTATAACTTTTTACTATAAAATTAAAAATTTCATTACTAGTGTTACTTAATACAAATGAATTTTTTCCAAATCCCTGTCCATAAATATATGGAGTTTTTCGATATTGATTAAAATATAAAATTTTTTTTCCCAATTTAAATTTGGGTAATAATATATTTGTACTCTCTGGAAAACCTATAAATGGCGGAGTATAGTCTAAAATATAAACTTTCTTTTTCATCAAAGATGCAAGAATTTGAGAGCCTGAACTTTGTCCAACGATTTTATCAGAAATTTGATAAATAAATAAATTTAATAGACTTATATCAAATTCTTTTTTAAAATTTAAAATTTCAAATACATTTTTAAGATTATTAATTTTTCCATTATTTAAGGGATCGTCAGCATAAATAAAAACATTATAGTTATTATTAGCCAAATATTTTATCGTTAAAATATAATTTTCATAATTATATGAATTTCTTAAGTTATCATAATAAGATTTTTTTGTCTGAACACTTCTAAAAAAAAAATAAGCATTTTTTTTATTTTTAAATTCAATTTTTTTTTCTTTAAAAAATCTTTCACATTTAATATATAATTTTTTATTCAAACCGTATTTGTTTTTTTTTAATTTTGAAAGTCTATCAACCCAAATTGGTGCGTCTGAATGTTCTGATATTCTATTTAAATTTTCATCATAATATTTTAATTTTTTCTTGAAAGGATATTTTTGAACTATTGATTTTAGAAAGTCTTCATAAAATAAAATTTTTTTAACTTTTGATTTTAATAATAATTTACATATTATTTTTAATGATAAATAGTTTATGTGGCAGCTTTCTACATTGTATGACTCATAGCTGTGTACAATCTTATAAAAGTTATTAAATAACTCAGGAAGAAATCTATTGTTTCTGTTTAAGTTGATTGTTTGTAAAACTAAAATTTTTTTGTTTGTTTTGTGATACTTTGCTATAGAGTCTAGCAATAAAGCTTGATGTCCAAACGCCCAATGCCAAGCAATGAAAATTGTTTTATTTTTAAAATTTTTTTTGTTTAATATAATAAAAAAAAAATTTTTAAAAATAAAATAAATTAATAAAATTAATTTAATAATTTTACGAAAATGATATTTTAACATTTTTATCAAGAAAAAAGATGCTTCAAATTATCTAATAAATTTTCAATATTATAAGTTTTTTTATTTCCAAGATTTTTTACACTATAGCCAGCTGCTAATGTAGCAATCAAAAGTGATAATTGGGGGTGAATTTTCGATGCCAAACACATTGAAACAAGACTAAAAAAGGTATCACCAGAACCTATTGTATCTATTGGATTTTTTACAAAAGCAGGGCAACTAAAAAAATTCTTATTTTCATGAAATAATACTGATCCAAACTTCCCTCTGGTAACAATTAAATATTTGTATTTTATTTCTTTATAAAGTTTTTTTGCTAAAGCATTAACTGTGCTTGATCTGTCTTTTGTTTCATATCTCAACTCACCCTCATTTATACATAGTACATGAATTTTTTTATATTTTTTTAAGGTATGATGACCAGAATTAAACGAATTAATTTGGGTATTAAGAAACATTTTTTTTGAATAATTATTTAATCTATTTCTTATTTTATCTGTAATTTCTCCATGACCGTAATCTGCAAGTATTATTGCATCTGATTTGCTTAGATATTTTTCAATTTTTTTTAAATAATTATTTTCTTCTTTCGCTGAAATACTTTCATCATTTATATTATAGATTCCAATAATTTTAGTATTTTTATAAGAGTCCAAATATCTTAGCTTTGATATAGTAGGTGAATTATTTTTATAAAAATATTGATAATTTATGTTTTTGTTAATATTTTTTTTTAAAAAATTTATTTCACTATTTAATTTTCCAACATGAAAAAAATAATTTGTTTGTCCACAAAAAGATGAACATAAATTTGAGATATAACCTGTGCCTCCTATAAATTTATTTTGACTTATTTCTTTAAATACTAACATAGAATCTTTTCCTGATTTTCCAATAGCTTCTGCTAAAATATATTTGTCAATAATCATTTCTCCCAAAACAAGTACTTTTAATTTTTTTATATTGCTTATCAGATTTTTTATTGAAGAAATATCATAACTCAATCTAACTTTTTTTAAGAATTTAGAAAATTCATCATTGCTCAAATCCATATTCGAACTATTAATAATTTTGCTTGAACTCCTGGCAGTATGATTTACTGAAATAAATTTACCTCCATGTTTTTTTAATTTTGATATTTCTTTTTTAAGGTTTATATCTTTAATTGATTTATTTTTATAATCTGGTCCTTTGCAATAAATATGTGGACGAATTTTTTCTATAATTTTTTCTGCGGTTGGGAATTTGCTTTCTATTACATAATCTATTTGTTTCAAACTATTAAGAATTTCAATTCTATGCCCAATTTTATTAACAGGCCTTAAAGGTCCTTTATTTACGTATTGATCAGAAGTTACTGATACGACCAAAACATCCCCATAACTTTTAGCTTGATTAAAATATTTAATATGTCCAGTGTGTAATAGATCAAATACACCGTGGCATAGAACGATCTTTTTTTTTTTCCTTATTAAATTTAAATTTTTTAAAACTTTATTATTCATTTATAGTTTTTTATAATTTGATTAATATAATAATTAATATTATTTTTATTTTTCCTAAAAATATTATCATATTTATTTGAATTTAAATCTAAGTTTAATCCACGCTTAGCAAATAAATCTAGCGATTTGAATGAAATTTTTTTAATATTATTTTTATATTTTAGATTTTTAACTATTTTTTTTGCTAGCTGATATCTTGAAATTTTATTAATAGATTTTAAATGAAATATACCTTTTAAGTCTTTTATTATTAAGTTATAAATACCAGATATTAAATCATTAATACTTATTGGAGTAAAATATTCATCATACGCATATTTATAATTTATTTTTTTTTTTAAATTATATAGCATCTCATTTAAAAAAGTTTGATCATTTTTTTTTGAACTAAAAACTTTACTTATTCTTATTATTAAAAAATTTCTACTTTTATTTTTTATATAATTTTCCATTAATTTTTTATGAAAACCATATTTATTTACCGGATTTGTTTTTGATGTTTCTCTATAATCTCCTTTAATACCATCAAAAACTGCATCGGAAGATAAATATATAATTTTTTTATTTTTTTTAGAAAACATATTAATTACTTTTTTTAAATTTTTATAATTTATTTTTTTTTCATACCTCCAATTTTTTTCTACATCATCTAATTTTTTATTTGCACCAGATGAAATTATTATGTGAGAAAAATAATTAATTCCTCTTATTTTTGAAATATTGTCTTTTTCTAAATCAAATTTAATAAGGTTTTTTTTTTTATTATTAAAATAAGTACCGATTACATCAAATTTTTTATTCTTTAAGAATTTATATAAATTTTCCCCTATGAATCCTGATGCGCCAATAATTAAAATTTTTAATTTATTTGTTTTTTTCAATTAATTTTGAAGATTTAATGTCTTAATGGTTCTAGGCTTTCTTGTCTTTCTTGAAAAAATTTCTTACTTCTTTCATCTGCTCCATAAACCTGTATATCTGTTTTATCTGTACTATTAACTTCGACACCGGCATTCTGACGTGTTTCTTTTCTCCAAATTTTTAGTTCTTCCATTGTTATTCCAAGCATTTTTGCTATTTTTTGATGATGCTCTGGTCTGCTTGGTGGAAAGTTTATTCTATCCCATTCATAAGCTCTTTTAATTTGTAATTCTTTTGCTAACCATTCATCTGTATTAATAACTCCTTTTCCAAATCCATAAAAATCTTCAGGTTTTAAATCTTTTGGAATTACATTTAATTTTTTTGCATCTTCATACATTTCAGTACCAGGAAGTGGTGTCGCTATAGAAAATAAAGAATAATCTAAAATTTTTTCTTGATTTGTAATTTTATCAGCAAATTCAAAAGTTTCTAAAATATTCTCCCATGTATCTCCTGGCATGCCGATTATAAAGTTGGATGCAATTTCATCAAAACCATAATTTCTCATTTCATGAAGTCTTATTATTCCATGTTCTAAATTTGTTGGTCTCTTCATTCTTTTAAATGTTGCTGGTGAACCCGATTCTAAGGATATACTAATTTGATAACATCCTGACTCTTTCATCCAAAACAATAGATCATCCTTACCTTTTTTCTCTTTGATCGTGTGTGGTAAAGGTATATGTCTTAAATCTAAGTTATTCGATTTCCATACTAAATCATAACCTTCTTCTCTAAGTTTTACTATTCCCTTTAATATACCTATTATTCTATCTCGTGGAAGTAATAGGCTGTCATCAACAAAAATTATCTCCCTGATGCCATGATTTTTAACTAATTCTTTTATCTCCTCCATTATGCTGCCAGGTGATCTTCTTTTAATGCCATCATTGATTGGATTTCCATCTTTTCCGGCTCCACAATATGTGCACTTGTAAACACAACCTCTAGAAGTCATCATGATTGTCATTGGAAGTTGTCTAAATTGAAAATTTTGTGTGTACTTTTGACTCCAAGAAAATAATTTAGTTGTATCGTAATCACTATAATCTGGAAATGGAAGGTCATCTAAGTTTCTTACATTTCCTATAGCTTTTCGAGGATTATCATGCCACAAATTTTCACTATCTCTATAGTGAAGTCCATCGATGTGTTTAAAACTTGTTTTATTTTTTAATGCATCCATTAATTTTAAAAGTCTTTCTTCTCCTTCAGATATTATTATAAAATCTACATTCTTATCTTCTTTTGCTACTTCCGGGGATATAGAAGGATAAACCCCTCCAAGAACTGTTTTAACTCTAGAATTTGCTTTTTTAATAATAGAAAACGTTTTATGAACTGCATCTCTATATTCAACACTCAGAGCACTTATGCCAACAACTTTTCCAACTTTATCTTTTAATATTTGGTAAAGCTCATCTTCTGTTAGATTGCCTGTGTTTGCATCTATATGATTAACTGTGTAACCATTTTTCCTTAATACTGCAGTTAATATTCCTTCTGGATAAGGTATATGATTCCAATACCTGCCTTCACCTTCTCTATGCCATCTTGTATTAGGAATAACGAAAGTAAAGTCTACATTGTTCTCTTTAGACATGTGAGTTTAGTATATCATATTTAATTTTTTTGCAACAATAATAATATTCATTTATCTATAGTGAATTAATAAATTTTTTAGCTTTTAACTTTTCACTCTCCAAAGGAGACCAGTCAGCAAATATAGTTTTGCTTTTTAAAAAAGGACCTTCTGTAGTTTCGTGAAAGATAAAAAATTTAGATTTTATTACAAATGTGTGAAATATAGAATTAGATAACCTATAATAAATGTTCATACTTTTATTTTTTTTACCCAAACTTTTTTTTTCCTTAACGTTGCCTTTATCATCAAAAAATATAACATCAGCCGATCCTTCTATAACATGTAGTGACTCCACTTTATTAATATGTTTATGAGGTCTAATATATGTATCTTTAGCAAGAAGTATAATCATTTCATGCAGCTTATCTTTTTCATTTTTATGCATACAAATTCTTACTCTTTTTTTTTTTGTAAATTTAACTTTTTTTTTAAGAAAGTTGATGTGCTTATAATTTATAAATTCGATATTATTTTTTGAATAATATATTTCATTATTTTTTTTTATTAAACTATTCATAATTATTTAAAACTAAATTTGCTTCTATTATAGATTGAATAAAACTTTATTTTTTTTTTAATTATATTCAACTTATTTATTATTTTTTTTTCACTTTCAGAATTTACTCCTAAAATTACTAAAATTTTTTCTAAATTTTTTAAGTTAGATGAATTATTAATTTTTAGATTTGAATTCGGTAACAATAAGTTCTTCTTATTGTTGTCATCATCAACTACTAAATCAATTAAATCGTGTAACTTTAAAATATTTAAATAAGTACAAGCAGCATGTCCAGTTCCAAATAAGCAAATAGTGTATTTTTTCTCTCTATATATTTTTATTTTATTTCTAATAAAATTTCTGTCCTTTTTTAAAGAAGTTAAATTAAAGTTCACTTTTGGTAAAAGTAAATTTTTCTTATAATTTAAATATTTATAATCACTAATTTTTGTTATGAATATTAACACGTCTTCATATGGATATTTATATTTTTCAAAATAAATAATTTTAAGTCCCTGCTTTTCAAGTAATGCTTTTAAAGTATTCTGTGTAAAGTACATCAAATGTTCTTCCCATATAGCGGGGTAGTCTCGAGTAATTAATGGATCTTTACAGTCGGGCACTTCGAAAATTAAATAACCATTATTATTAATTAATTTTTTTAAAGATTTAATAAAATTTACCGTATTATAACTATGTTCAAGTATGTGTCTTACTATGAGCACATCAGCCTTTTTCTTTCTATTTGTAATTTTTTTTATATTAATATTTGAAATTTTATCTTGGATAGTTTCAAGATTTGATTTTTTATCTTTAATATTTAAATCTTTTTTCATATCTAAAATCCAATTATTGACAAAACCTATTTTTTTAAATCTATTTATAAGAGAAATTTCTTTATAGCTTACTCCAGCAATTATTGAATTTTTATTTATATTTTTTAATGTCGAAATTTTTTTAACAAGTTTATTTAAATGTTCCTCTGGTTCATTATAGTTTATCCAATCATATTTTGGTTTTAACTCATTAACGGGAAATAGTTTACTTAGCTGAATTAATTTACATTCTTTACATATTCCAATTTGTAAAGAATATTTTTTATCTTTTTGATTTTTTTTTTTAAACTTGTGAGAGACTGGAAAATTTCCAAAATTTATTATTTTTTTAATTTTCTTTTTTTTACAAATTATACAATTCATTTATTCTCTATTTTGAAATTATTTCTAGTTCTGGAAAACAAACTATGAAAGAGCCTCCTTTTTGGATATATTTTTGATGGTCTCTAATAATGTTTTTTTTATGTATCCATGCTAAAATTAAAAGATAATCTGGCATATTTTCATAAATATAACTTGTAGGTCTTATAAATATATGATCACCAGGCGAATATTTTCCTTGTTTCGTTTCATTATCATCAACAATATAATTTATCATATTTCCTAATTGCATTTGTGTAATTAGAGTTGTTCCACTTCTTGCGGCTCCAAAACCTGCGATAGTTTTATTTTGATTGGAAATTTCTTGAAAAAGATTTTTCACCTTTTTTTTTGTGTTATCTATATTCTTTGAAAAATTTTTAAATGTTTCAATTTTATCTATTTTTTTTTCAACTTCTAATTTTAAAATATCATCAACAGACTTATCTTTAATATATTCTCCATTTTTAAATTGAGCGACTCCAATTATAGATCCTCCTTGTATATTGTTTCTTTTAATATCAATTAATTCCATATTAAATTTTTCAAAAAATAACTTAAGTGGTGAAATTGAATGGTAAGAATGATGTTCGTGAAATATAGTTCCTAAAAGGACTTTATCTATTACATCAACAAGATAAGAAATCTCAAAAACAAATATTGCATCCTCCTTCATGAGAATTGTTACACCATCCATTATACCTTTTAGGTCATCCATATGGGCAAACGCATTATTTGCAGTAACTATTTTGGCTTTTCCATGCTCTTGAACTATTTCTTCCGCTAATTTTTTATTAAAAAATTTTGGTATAGTGTTTATGCCTTCATTGGTTGCCTTTAACGCTATTTCGTTAGCAGGATCAATGCCTAATACTTTTAAATTTTTATTTTTGAAAAATTTTAATAATGTTCCATCGTTACTTCCAATATCAATAATTAAAGAGTTGTTTTTAGGTTTAAACTTTTCGCAAATTTGGTGAACATAATCTTCAAAGTGATCAACTAAGCCTTTGGAATGTCCGCTAGAATAAGTGTAATTGTTATACAAAAAATTTGGTTCCACTATATCTAGTAATTGAACATGTCCACAGTTTAAACACATATATAAATCAAGTGGACAAATTAGTTCTTTTTTTTGTAACTCATTTTTTTCTAGATATTTTTCAGCAACAGTTGTTGGCAGAAGAGGAACTGCAAGTTCCAATTTTTTACTTTCGCAGAGTCTACAATTGTCTCTTTTAAATAATAATTTTTCGCTCATATTTAGTTTTAGTTTATATAAGTCTACTAATAAATAAATTTTAAGGTATATAACTCTAATATTACATATATTTTAATAAATAAATAATATTTTAGTAAATAATATAATAAATGAAAAAAAAAATACTTGTATTAGGCTCATCAGGTCAAATTGGTATTCATTTATGTCAATATCTCAAAAAAAAGTACCAGGTTAAAAAGTTTGACATAATCGAAAATCATAAATTTGATTTAAGAAAAAAAAAAAACCTATTATTAGAAAACGCAATTAAAAAAAGTGATTATATTTTTTTTTTAGCTTTTGATGTTGGGGGTTCAAAATATCTTAAAAAGTTTCAAACTACATATGAATTTATAATAAATAATTTAATGATAATGGTTAATACGTTTGAATTACTTAGCAAGTACAGAAAACCATTTTTATTTGCAAGCAGTCAAATGTCAAACATGATATATTCAAATTATGGCGTTTTAAAATTAATAGGAGAAAAAGTTTCAAAACAACTAAATGGAAACTTTGTAAAATTTTGGAATGTTTATGGTATAGAAAAAGACTTAAAAAAATCGCATGTAATTACAGATTTTATAATAAAATCAATTAAAAATAAGAAAATTGATATGCTTACAGATGGTCAAGAAACTAGAGAATTTTTACATGCTGATGATTGTTCAATTGGCCTTGAAGTTATAATGAAAAAACATAAAGAATTTAAAACTCAGAAAAATGAACTGCATTTAACAACTGGTAAAAAAATAAAAATTATAAAAATTGCAAAAATAATACAAAAAATTTCAAAAGAAAAAAATATAAAAGTTAAGATAGTACCTGGTAAGAAAAAAGATATGCTTCAGTTTGACAAAAAAAATAAATTTAATAACTATCTATTTAGATTTTGGAAACCCAAAAAAGATATATATAATGGTATTAATGAAATTTTTCAGTATTATTACAAAAACTTGAAAAGCAATTAATTTCCAATAATGAAAGTATTAATACTTCCATCATACTATATAACCGACTACGTCTCTAGAAATTTTAGAATTAATATTAAATATATACTCCAGATTTTAAGTCGCTTTGACTTCAATTATGAAAATGCCAAACAATATTTTTGGTCAAATGAACATTATTACTTTGGTCATATTCCTAAAATAATTGGTGAGAAAAATACTTTTATTGTAGGAAATTACTGTAACGATTATAAAATTAATGAAATTCCATTTAATACAAGATTCCCATCTTTGCATAAGACTCCCAAAAGTACTAACATTTCTTTTAAAGAATGTTTAAATAGAATAAATGAATTTGAAGTAATTATTATTGGGGCAAGAACAGGAGAATTTGGAAAAAGGTTAAGAACATTGTCTAGAAAAAAAGATATTTTTACAGTTTGTCTTGATTATCCTGATCATCCTGAAGTTTATAGAGAAGATTTAATTGAAAATCCTAATTTAATTACAAGAGGTTTAAAATTTAAAGATGATTTTGATATTTATTTTAAACACGATGTTCCAAAAAATTATGAAAGTACCTATTTATATCCATTATGTCCAACACCAATTAATTTTGATAATTATCCTAAATTAAAATTTAGATCATTTAATGATAAAAAAATAAGTATATCATTTTTAGGAAGAATGCATTCGGAACTACAAAAAGAAAGAGGAGTTTTGGTAGATTACTTCAAAAATAGTTTTAAAGATACATTCTTTAAGGGTTTTGAAAGTAACGATAACAAAAGGACTACACTAGAGTTCTATTCTGAAGTCATAAATAAAAGCAAGATAGTATTTTCACCTTCGGGAAAAGTATGGGACTCGGCACGTCATGCCGAGCCAGCTTTATATAATTCGATACCACTTATATCTAAACCCAACTGTAAGCTAGCTAATGACATAAATATTAGTGAAGAAAATTCAATATTTTATGAATTAGAATTAAATAATAATTTAAAAATAAAAAATACAGATTATCTAGCTGATAAAATTTCTTTTATTTTAAATAATGAACAAGAGTATACTAAGTTGTCTAATGCTTGGTTAAATGAAATGAAGTCTAAAAATACGTTGGAAAAACGATCAGAATATATAATAAATATTATAAAGGAAAAAATTAAGTAATCATGAAAAAAAAAACATATTGTTTTGATATAGATGGTGTAATTTGTAAAACAAATGGTAATAATTATAAAAAATCTACTCCATTAAAATTATCAATAAATAAAATTAATAATTTGTATAATAAGGGAAATAAAATCATAATATTTACTGCACGATATATGGGTAGATCAAAAGAAAATAAAAACTTGGCAAAAAAAAAAGGTTATAAAATTACTAAATTACAATTAACTAAATGGGGTCTTAAATATCACAAATTGATATTTGGCAAGCCAAGTTTTGATTACATAATTGATGATAAATCAATTTTTTTTAAAAAAAATTGGCATAAATTTCTTTAGTTTTTTATAAAAACTATACATAGGAACAATTATAAAAATTAATTTATTAAAGATATGATATCTAATGTTATTAAAATATATAAATTTATTAATTTTTTTATAGTTTGTATTATTTATATTTGAATTCATTTCATTTTTTTTATTTTCTAAAATTGCATAAATTTTCTGATCTATATAAATAAAACCAAAATTACTTATTTTATTGATTAAATCTTTAAAAGTTTCTGAGGAAAAATAATATGTATGGGCATTTTGCAAATGGTAAAGAAAATGAATTTTTTTTGGATTATAAAGTAAATTTCTTAAATGATAATAATCTCTATTAAATATCCCAGGTATATCAAAAAAAACTATTCCATCATCATTTAATAAATTTTTTATTTCATTTAACTTATTCTCTAAATTTAAAAAATGTTCAAATGAATGTGATAAAATAATTAAATCAAATTTTTTTTTAATTTTGCTAAGATCATTATATATATTTTTAATACCCTTTAAGAGTGCAAAATTTAGATAATTTTCATCATAATCCATTGCAGTTACTTTATGGCCTTTATCCTGAAAGTAAGAAACAATGCCCCCACAACTTGAACCTATTTCAAGAACTTCAGCATAGTTAGCTAATTTTTTTTTTTTTCCTTCTAAAATTTTATCTAAAAAATCATAGTATTTATTTCCAGATTTATATTGTTCTGAAAATATGTGTTCTTTGTTCTGAATATCAATTTTGCCAGTATAAATTTCTCTATATAAATCTTTATAGAATAAGATGAGACTTTTTTCTGTTAAAATAGGATCCTGTCTGACTAATGAACAATTTTTACAAATCTGATAACTAACCTTAATTCCATATCTACATCTTTCGCTTAATAATTCACTATTCTCTGATTTGCATGGACAGATATTTTTTTGGTAGGTTAATAATCCTTTTGAAACATAAAGATCAAATTTTTTAAGTGCATCAATTTGAATTTCATTAATTTCAACAAAAGGTTTTTTGTTATATTTATAAATTTCTAGCACTTAATTAAAAATTATTCATTTGTATCATTGAAAATAAATAAACTCATAATCACCTTTGTATTTAAAATTTTTAAAAACCCATTTCCAAGATACTGGATCGTAAAATGATTTACAAGTAAACGCCCAGCATTGTAGATTGCATAATTCTTTATCATTTCTATAACTTTCTACCCAAATATAACTTTTTTTTGAAACTCTATTTATTTCTTTAAAAGCATATGCGAGCTCATAAATATTTAAATTATGCAATGTTCCTAAAGATATAACTAAATCAAAACTTTTTGATTTAAACGGATATTTTTTTTCTGCACTATTTAAAGTTAGAAATGACTTTACTTCTGGGTGACTATTTTTTAAAGCATATTTAGAAATATCTATTCCAGCAACTTTCAAACCAGGGAGTATTTTTTTCATCTCATAAAGCAAAAATCCCTTTCCACAGCCTATATCTAAAATACTGCTACTATTATTTAATTTATAATTTTTTATTAATTTTTTTGCAATTGGCTTCCAATAACCATCAATAAACTTATAGCCACCATAACCCTCTGATCTTTTGCCATCCCAATAATGAAAATCATACTTTTTTGCATTTTTCATAATTAGCGGTTTTTTTTTATTCATTCTCGAAAAATAATTTCTTTTTCCCATATTGTGTAAATGTAAAAAGAAATTCTTAAGTTTTCTATCGTGTTTCATAAATTATAGAACTAAATTTTCGGGTATATTTTTTTTTATCTTCCAAATAATTTCAATTTTTTCAAATTCGATTAAATTTTTTACTGCTCTACTTTCATTTGCAAAAAAAATAATTTTATTTTGTTTTAAAATTTTTTTACAGAGTTTATTTCTTATATAATCAGCTTCTGGCAATTGAAATAAGCTATATAAGATTATTCCATCAAATTTTTTTATTTCATCAACTAATTGATTAAACATTATAAATGAGTCTTTAATTGCATACTCAACTAAACTTAAATTATAATTTAAATTATTTTTTTTGCAGTAATCTCTTATTACAATATTTTGTATATGTTGGGGGACTCGTTCACCTAAAAATGGTCTACTGAAAATATATCCTCTAACATTTAGCATTAAAAAGGGTGTTTATATTTAATTCCTCTTAAAGTTGCAGGTTTAAGTGAAATTGGTTCATAGAATTCTCCAATTTTTTTATCACCATAGGGAGTAAATATTCCTTTAAATCTACAATTCATACTCCATCGAGTTTCTTTCTCTTTATTAATTACATTTCCGTGAGGAATTGATTGATCAAATATCAATACCTGTCCATAGCTTATATCTAACCATTCTACATCTTTTTTAATTTTTTTGAACAAATCATCTGTGTTCAAATTTTTATTTCTTAAAATTTTTTTTATTTTAATCATTTTTTTTTTACTAAAAAAATACATCGTTTTTGTTTTATAACATTCTACCAAAGGAAGCCATACAACCGCTTCAAATGGAGAAACACCTGACCAAGTGTCTGCATGGATTGGTAAAAGTGAAGATGAATCATTTGGCATTTGTATACTTAAGTTTATTCTAGACTGCATCACTAACTCATTTCCTACAATTTCATCTAAAAACTCTTTGGAAAGATTATAGTAGTGATTTTTGAAACTTTTATTTTTATTAATGTTTGAAAAAATTTTTAGTCTAAATTCATTTAATTTTTTAACACTTACTTTCTTATGAATATTATTTAGAATACTTTCTGGTTTTATTTTTTTTAAATTTGGTAATACTTTAATTATTTCTTTAATAAACAAATTTCTTATAAACTCTAAACTATCAATATTTTTTATATTTTTAATAATATATCCTTTTTGTAAGTATTGTTTTACATCCTTATTTGTGGTGCTAATTTTATAATTCATAAAATTTATTTAATTTTCTTACTAAACTTTTTTTATCTAATTGCCAATATTCCTTTATTGTATCATGTTTTCCATAACATTTTTGAAATTTATTAGGAATACCAAAAATTCTAATATTGTTTTCAATCTTAATTCTATTTTTTAAACAAATTTGCAGTACAGAAGAACCTAGTCCACTATTTTCATAGTGTTCCTCTATAACTGCAATTTTTTTTCCTTTTTTTAATAATTGGATAATTTTTTTTTCATCAAGTGGTTTAAATGTTCCCAAATGTAGTAGGCCTATATTTACATTAAATTGTTTATAGTATTTTCTTATCTCATTTGCTTCTTGTGTTATAGATCCAGTTGAAATGATGTTAAGTTTTTGAATTTTATTTAAAAAAATTCCTTGACCAATTTTAAATTTTTGTTTTTTTTTAAAAATATTTTTTTCCCCGCCTAATCCAAATCTTATGTATACAGGGTGCTTATAATTTATGATTTCATATATTAATTTTTCCATCTCTTCAGGATCAGCTGGTGCTAGTATTGCTAAATTAGGAATAGTTTTTAGTATACCAAAATCATCTACCGATGTATGGGTTGGTCCTAGAGAAGCATACACACCCCCACCACCATTTCCAATTAAAGTTACTGGCAAATCATGTAAACCTAAATCTATTACTATTTGCTCAAAACATCTTCTTGTTAAGAAAGTTCCTATTGTATTGACAAAAGGTTTCAAGCCATTCATGCTCATTCCCGCTGATACACCAACTATATTTTGTTCAGAAATACCTTCCATAAAAAATTGACTTGGAAGTTCCTTTTTCATTTTATCAAGCACGCCATGACCTAAATCTGATCCTATAAAAACTATTTTTTTATTTTTTTTAGCTAATTTATGAATTGTATTAAGTGCTGTATTTCTCATTTAAAATTTATCTTTATTTGTTAATTGATTTAAATTCTTAACATAGTGCCATTTTGGATTATTTTCTGCGTCTTCAATTCCTTTTCCTTTGACAGTATTGCAAATAATTGCTGCGGGTTTTTTTTTATTTTTTAAACAATTTCTAAATTTTTTTTCGATTTGAGCTAAATTATGTCCATCTACTTCTTGAGTATAAAAGCCAAAACTATTAATTTTATCTCTAAGAGGTTCCAAATCTAATATATCTTTTGTAAATCCATAAGATTGAATTTTATTATAATCAATAATAAGTATTAAATTATTTAATTTATGTTTTGCAGCCATCAACATAGCCTCCCAATTAGAACCTTCATTTAATTCTCCGTCTCCTACAATAACTATACTTTTAAAATTCTGTTTTTTTATCTTAGCAGACAAAGCTAATCCTACCGAAATAGGCAAACCATGTCCCAAAGATCCTGTTGAAGCTTCTACTCCAGGCACGAAGTGTTCAGGATGGCCACCTAAAATTGAATTTTTTTCACAAAAAGTTTTTAGTATCTTTCCATCTATTAAACCTACCTCATGAAGAATTGCGTATAAAACTAAACAACCGTGACCTTTGCTAAAAATAATTCTATCTCTATTATTATTTTTAAAATTTTTTTTGTTAATTTTGGAAATTTTAAAATAAATAATTGTCATTAATTCTACCAAAGATAAAGCGGCACCGACATGGCCACCATTATTAACCTTTGCCATCTTAAGGATATTTTGTCTTATATTTTTACATTTATTTTTTAAATAATTCATTTTTTTTCAACCATTTTATTGAGTAAAAACTTGGATTGTTTTTTATTTTTTTCTCTAAAAACATTTGATGCAGTTCTGCTATTGCATTGCTAACTTTTTTTTTAGGTTTAAATCCTGTAGATAATAGTTTTGATGAGTCAAGTCTATAGGATCTTGGATCGTTTGTATTTTTTTGAAATACAATTTCTGAATCGATGAATTTTTGAACAGTTTGTGCAATTTTCTTTATACTTAGATTTTCAAATCCAGCATTGAAAATAATTCCATTTGTTTTTTTTTCTAAAATATAAATATAAAGATCAGATAAATCTTCTATATGTATGTTAGGTCTAATTTGGCTTCCACCATGAACAGTAATTCTTTTTTTAAAGAATGCACTACTTGTCAATGCATTAACTGAAAGGTCAAATCGCATTCTTGGTGAATAACCGCAAACTGTTGCTGGTCTTATAATTTTAATATTCATATCATTTTTAAATGAAAGAATTATTCTTTCAGAACACATTTTTGTTTTGTTGTATAATGAAATAGGTTCTAGTTTTAATTTTTCATGAACAAATTTTTCTTTCTTTACTCCATAAACAGAACCAGAGGAAGCATAAATAAAATTTTTGACTTTGTCTTTTCTTGCTTGTTGCAAAATATTAAATGTACTTAAAGTTCCCACATCCCAACTTAAAGAATGGTCTAATTCTGACATTGGGTCATTCGCTATAGACGCTAAGTGAATTATTGTATCGTAATTTTTAAAAGAATAATTTTTTATATTTCTAATATCATATTTTATTTTTTTTAAATTTTTATGTGGTTTCAAAAAGTCACCAAACCATTTTGTATCTAAAACTGTTACTTTACATTTTAATTTTAATAGCTTCTGAACAAGTATTGTTCCCACATATCCACAGCCACCAGTAACTAAAATTTTCATTTTTTAAAAAACTCCTTTATATTTTTTACAACATAATTAACTTCATTTTTTCTCATAAAATGATTACAAGGAAGACTTAAAATTATATCTGATTGTTTCTCCGCATTTATTAATCTTTTTTTAAAAGAATATTTTTTAAAGCAGCTATATTTATGTAATGGTTTAGAATAATGAATCTTTGTTTCAATTTTTTTTTTTTCTAAATATTTTTTTAGACTATCTCTCTCTTTTTTGTTTTTTAGCATAATTACATATCTATGGTAAGTATGTTTAAAATTTGTTGAATTTTTATAAAAAGGAACTTTCACATAATTATTTAATTCTTTTGAATATTTATTTGCTATTTGAGAAAGTTTATAGATATCTTTTTTTAAAAATTTTATTTTGTGTAAAATCAATTCTGCTTGTATGGCGTCTAATCTGCTGTTACGACCAACCATTATTGATCTACCTTGATTATCCATACCATGATTGGATATTAATTTTATTTTATCAAATATTTTCTTATTATTTGTAGTTATAAAACCGCCATCTCCAGCTACACCAAGATTTTTGGTAGGATGTAAGCTAAAACATCCCACATTCCCCATTGTGCCTGTATATTTATTTCCAATTCTTGACATTATCGATTGTGCGCTATCCTCAATAATTTTAATTTTAAATTTTTTTGCAAGTTTCAAAATTTCCCTCATATTTGCCGGCAAACCATTTAGATGAACTGGCATTATTGCTTTAGTATTTTTTGTTATTGCTTTTTCAACTTGTCTAATATCAATATTAAAGTTTTTATTTACATCAATAAGAACGGGTTTGGCTCCAATGTTTATTATTGAAGTTAATGAAGATACCCATGAGTTGGTAGGAGTAATAACTTCATCATTTTTTTTGATTCCCATAGCTTGCATAGCAATTTCTAAAGCATCAGAACCATTGGCTACTCCACAAACGTAATTTACATTCAACAACTTACTAATTGTTTTCTCAAACTTTATATTAGAGTCAGAATTAATAAATGTACCTTTTTCAAAAATATTATTAATCTTTTGAAAATATATTTTTTTTACTCTTAAGTATTCTTCTCCGATTTTATAATAATTTACTTTCATGATATTAAATTTCGCAAAATTATATTTGACATAAATTTTAAATCTTTTTCCTTTACAAACTCATGAACTGGGAGCGAAATAGAAGTTTTAGACAATTTCTCTGCTATTGGAAAATCTCCTTTTTTATAACCATATTTTTTTGCAGCTGGTTGTAAATGCATAGATGTAGGGTAGTGAATTTTTGCATCAATTTTATTTTTAATTAGTTTTTTTAATATTTCATTTCTAATTTTTTCACTGTTAAATCTAATATGATAAAGATGAAATACTTCTTTAAGATGCTTCATTCTTTTGGGTATTATAATATTCTTATTTTTTGAAAATATATTATCTAAAAATTTGGAATTTTTTATTCTTCTCGATGTAATTGTGTCTAATTTTTTTAAAGCATTTAAAGCAACAACAGCCTGAATTGTATCAAGTCTTGAGTTATATCCAAATATTAAGTTTTTATTTCTACTAACTAGTCCATGGTTTCTTAATAATTTCATCTTAGAGTAAAGTTTTTTACTTGAACAAATAACAAAACCTCCATCACCCCAAATATTTAAGTTTTTTAAAGGATGCATGCTAAAACAACCATAAGCACCGAAAGTACCAGCTAATTTTTTTTTGCTCTCAGCCAAAATGCCGTGACAAGAATCTTCTACAATTGGTAAATTAAATTTTTTTGAAATTTTAATAATTTTTTCCATTTCACAAATTCTTCCTGCCCAATGAACTGGCATTATTGCTTTAGTATTTTTTGTTATTGCTTTTTCAATCAAATTTTCATCTATATTATAATCTTCTTTTACATCTACAAATCTAGGTATTGCGCCACATGTTACAATTGCTCCAATAGATGCATAAAAAGTAAATGGAGTAGTAATAACTTCATCACCTTGTTTAATACCCAATGCTTTTAAACTTAACATTAATGCATCTGTTCCTGATCCTACTGAAACTAAATATTTGCTTTTTAATTTTTTTGCAATGAGCTTTTCAAATTCGTCAACTTTTGAACCTAGTGTGAAATCATTTTTTCTAACTACTTTTTCTATATCCTTCAAAATTTTTTTATAGTCATAAAATTGTTTACTTAGATAATTATGTTTAACTTTAAATGTATTGTCTCTCCTATATTGCTTAGGTAAATAGTTTTTCATGAAAGATTCTTTAGATGTAGTCAATTTATTTATTTTCAATAAAATTTGAAATTAAAATTATACCTTTTTTTAAATTAGTTTTTGCCTTAAAATTTAATGAATTTTTTGTAATATGTGAAGATAATTTATAACAAAAATCTTTACCTTTTCTGTCTTTAACAATTTTTATTCCTTTTTCAAACTGTTTTCTTTTGTACAAAAATATTTTTTTTACAATATTTTTAATGGTCCAATACTCATTTGAAGTAAAATGATAAATTTTTCCAGTTAGCCCTTTTTTCAATATTTTTTGAATTCCTAAACAAAAATCATCTGAATAAATAAAATTTCTAACAGTTTGGCCCGTTCCATGTAAAGGAAATTTTTTATCTTCCTTAATTGATTTGATAACCTTTGGAATTAATCTATTTTCATCTTGAAGTGGTCCATAAAAATTTGAAAATCTTGCAATTATAAACTTTTTATTTTTTTCATCTTTTTGAAATAACCTTATTAAGTTTTCTGCCGTCAGTTTTGAAAGAGCATAAGGAGTTGATGGATTATATTTGTTAGAGTTTTCACTGATAAATTGGTTTGATGATCCAAATATTTCTGGGGTTGAAATGTATATATATTTTTTTAAAAACTTATATTCTTGCATTTTTTTCCAGAAAGATATTTTTGAATTTACATTTATTCTAAAATAATCGACTGGATTTAACCAGCTCTCAGGAACCAAACAAACAGAAGCAAAATCAACGATATATTCTGGTTTATAACTTTTTACCACTCTATTTATTAAATCAGTTTTATTATTATTTAAATCAACTTTCTTTAATAATGGTTTTTTTTTTATTTTAAATTTTTTTAAACCAAAAAGTATTTTTTTTTTATTTTTATTAAAAGTTCCAATAACATTGTAGCCTTTTTGTAGAAAAAAAATTGTTGCTGAAACACCCCCAAAACTTGAGGCGCCTAATATTAAAATTTTAGCTTTTTTCATTAAATATATGCATTTTAAGATAATATAACAAATATAGGTACATTATTTAAAATTGACAGAATTTTTTTTTTTGATAATACCTAAATTAAGTTGAATCTTGGTGGGGAACAATGTGTAAATCATTGGCTGTTCCTGCAACGGTAATAGATAAAATTCTAAAGTCCGAGTGCCACCCAACTTAGTCCGCTGTTGAACGATGGCCAGGAAAAGTCTAGTTCTGCAATGCAAAATTAACATCGGCACAAATTAACTAAAGTTACATTAATGTAACTAAATTAAAAAGGTAGGCAGATGTTAAGAAAGTTTATTTTATTTATATTATCATTAAGTTTTATTACAAACGTACATTCACTAGAAAATTGTAGTTGGAACAATAAAAAGGGGGTTCCCTGTATAACAGTTAGTAAAACACCAAATACTTCTTCTTATAATAATAGCGGTGTTATAAAAAAAGTTTTTAATAAACAAGAAATTCTAGAAATTGGAGCGAAGGACACATTCGATCTTCTTAAATTAATCCCAGGCCTAGATTATTACCAAACAGGTCAAAAAGGTCAGCAAGGAGCAATTTTTATGCGAGGATCAGAATCAAACCATACCCTTGTTTTGCTTAATGGTGTCCCAATTAATGATCAATCTGCAACTAATGGAATGCATGACTTTGGGCAAGATTTTATCCAAACTGTTCAACAGATTGAAGTTTATAAAGGATCTAATGGTGCTCATTTCGGGCCAGATGCAATTGGAGGGGCGGTAAATTTCATTACTGATATTGATTACAAAAATGGATTCTCAATAAGTGGTTTTGATCCCGATAATTACTCATTAAATTATAACAATACTAAAATTACTGATAATGGTTGGCATTTAAATTTCAAAGGCACAACAAATCAAAGTAAAGTTGATAGTGCAATTGCTAAAGGATCCGAAGAAGATGGAACTCAAAATTATCAAATTAATTTGAATGGAAATAAATGGATAAATGATAACTTAAAATTTAAATCAACTTTTTATGGAAGAGATACAGAGTCAGATTATGATAAAAATGCATCAACTGAAGAAAATGTTACATCTGATAATAAGATGTATGCGTTCCAAACTGGCCTTGAAAGACGTACAAAAAATTCATTTGATAATTTAATTTTTCATTACCATAACTATGATAGAAAATATGATGAACAAGGTACTCAAAATAAATATTACAGTGAATCTCTTACTGCAAAAGGGGAGTCAGATATAACATTTAATGACAAACTTTCTTTTGGGTATGGTGCTGAATATAAGTATGATTGGGGAAACTATTCTACATTAACTTTTACATCTCAAACAAGGGGACATTTAAAAAATCTTGGTATTTTTGCAAACACTGGCTATAAAATTAATAATAACCAATTACTTTCATTGCATATAAGAAATGATGATCATAAAGAAACTGGTGCTAATCAAACTTATAAAATAAATTTTACTCAAATTTTAAACAATCTAAAATTAGGTTTAACTCGTTCTACTGGTTTAAAAAATCCTAGTCTTTATGAGTTATATGGATCTTCAAGTTCCCACTCTGGAAGTACTGGAATTGACCCTGAAAAAAGCACAACAAATGAATTATATGGAGAATACAATTTTTCAAAAAATATTAAATTTGTTTCAACACTATATAGAACAAATATGAGAGAAAGAATAAAAATAAAATCAGATTGGTCAGGGTACGAAAATAAGATACCCGACACTAATCAAGAAGGTGCAGAGAGTGAAATCACTTTTTTAGGAAAAAATCAAAAAATTTCTGTTTTGTCACATTTTGCTAAAAGTAGAACAGCTAGTGGTGGACCTAATTCTAGAAGACCTGATTTATCATATGGAGTTGATTATGCGAAAAAACTTGATTTAGATAAGTATGGTCCTTTTAACCTAAATTTAAATTATAGATATATAGGTGATCACATAGATTGGACAGGATCAAAAAATGAATTTGTTAAAAGTGTCGATTTAGTCGATTTATCAATTAGAAAAGAAAGTTTTGGTAATATTTATTCATTAAGTTTTACAAACCTGCTTAATGAACGTTATGAAAAGCCTGGCACATATAGCCAAGATGGTAGACAGTTTAGAATTGGTTTTTCAAGATTATACTAGTTATTTTTTTTATTTAATCTAATATGATTTTTTTATGACATACCTAAAAATCACACTTGGAGTTTTTTTAGCCTTAGCAGCTAGCAGATTTATTCCTCATCCACCAAATTTTACTAGCTTAATTGCTTTGAGTTTCTATGTTCCGGCCGTTTTTGGAATAAGATATATTCCAGTTGTAATATTATCTCTAGCAATTACTGACATGGTTATCGGGTTTCATTCTACAATATTATTCACTTGGGGAAGTATTATTTTGATTGGTATAATTTCAAATTTTTTTAATAAATCATTAATTTTTAGAATATCAGGAGCTTTAACGGGAGCAGTAATATTTTTTGTTGTAACTAACTTTGGTGTTTGGCTTGGAGGATCATATGGCTATAATATTAATGGTTTAATATCTTGCTATATATTAGCTTTGCCGTTTTTCGGATACACCTTTATATCAACCATTGTATTTTCAATTATAATTGAAACAGTTTATAAGTTTTTTAAGAATCCAGCTGAAAATAATTCGTTTCCTAAATAATTAAATCCGTGTTCATGGAAATGATCGGGATCAGAAAATAACTTTTTGTTATTAGGAGTAAATATTTTACATCTTTGACTGTCAGCATTACAAGTTAAAATATTTCTATCGAAATAATTTAAATTGTATTTATTTGAAATTTTTTTAAGAAATACATTTTTATCATTATTTATTTTATCTAATGAAAAGCTTTTAAAATAATTTTTTTCCAAAGTTTCTAATTCTTTTTTTTCTGGAAATCTTCTTTCAGAAAACAAAAACTCGTCAATTAATGTAAAATTTTGCCTATATCTTTTTAATAATTTTTCTTTATAGAAATTTGAATTAAATTGACTGGAAATAATATAAATTTCTTTATCATCTTTAATTAATTCTTTTAATATTTCTTCAATATTTTCCAAATCTTTCTTCGACCATCTGCTGGTAATTATAAAAGCATCTGCATTTTTTAAATTATATTTATCAACGATATTTTTATTTTTACATTTGTTATCTTTAGTATTAGTTGAAGAATTTAAACAATAAATTTGTGTAAAATAAAGACTAAAATTATAATTTTTCGAATATTTTTTATTATTTGCTAAAATGTTATAAAAATCTCTAGCATGAGAATTGCCTATAACTAAAACATTTTTTTTATTTTTTTCTTTTGAAAATTTATTAACAGTAACTTCTTTTTGTTTTTCATAACCAAGATATATTCCATTAACCAGATAATTATCTTTGAAACCGTCAGTAAATATTGAATAAACATTTAAAGAAACTATTAAAGTAATAGTGCATAAAAAATATGTAATTAGTTTTTTATTTAAAATATTTCTACCTTTAAATTTTTTTTCAATAAAAAAATAACTAAACAATGTTCCTATAAGAATTAATAAAAAAAGAACCATCTTATCATAAAACTGACCAGTTGAATTCCATGTAACACGATAATATGCCATTAACGGAAAGTGCCATAGGTAAAGAGAATAACTAACTAAACCAATTCCAACTATAGGTTTTAAGGAAATTATTTTTGAAAAAAAATTATTCCCTGAACAGGTAATCATAAAAAAACAACCTATAACAGGTATAAGTGTTAATAATGAAGGATGTTTTGTTGAATCATTAAAATAAATAAAAGAAAATAATATTAAAATAAATCCAAATATTTGAAAAAAATTTTTAAATAAATTATTTTTTGAGTTAATCTTATTTTCTATCTCTACAGCAAAATATCCAACTATAAACTCCCAAAATCTACTAGATAAAAAATAAAAGTTTGCTGAGTTATTTTCTTTTGCATAATACTCACAAAAAATTATGTTTAATGTTATTATTGCAATTAATAAAATATAAGTATTTTTTAATTTTTTTAACATATAAAAAAATAAAATTGCAAATATAATGTAAAATTGGGCCTCTAAAGATAAGGACCAAGTATGAAGAAGCGGTTTGGTAATAGCATCTTCTGCTTGATACTCTAGTCCAGAGAAGTGAAAATAGTAATTTGAGATTAGGAATAAATTACTTAAAGATGATTTTGAAAAATCTACAAAACTTATTGGCAGTAAGTAAAAATATCCAATAATATAAGAAATAATAATTACAAAAAAAAGAGCTGGTAAAATTCTTTTAGCTCTTCTAATAAAAAAGTTAGTTAAAGAAATTTTTCCTGTGTTTATAAATTCGATTTTTAAAATTTTGGAAATAAGATATCCGGATAATACTATAAATACGTCTACACCGATATAACCGCCTGTGAACTCAATGCCAAAAATTGATAATTTTGCATGATATAGAACTACACCAATTATTGCTAATGCTCTTATACCATCAAGCTCAGGTTGATATTTTATTTTCATTATCTAATTGGTATTAGATTTTTTAAATAATAAATATTTAATAATATTTTTGAAAATTTAAAAAAACTTAATCAAAATTTTTTTCAGTGCATAAATCAAGCCAATTGAGCTATTAGTACTGGTTAGCTACATGCGTTGCCGCACTTCCACACCCAGCCTATCAACGTGG
>MDSV01246033.1_pt1 | contig 60027 bp, 54 predicted proteins | sample 810851 | NCBI WGS metagenome assembly MDSV01 (sample SAMN05326640, study PRJNA326480) | marine metagenome | isolation source: seawater | place: Atlantic Ocean: North East | collected 2012
TCAATATCGGTATCTGCCATTCGAAGCATGTAGGAGAAGTCGTCTCCCAATTCTTGTTCATTAGCCATTACAGTTCACCTGTTTAACGCGTACAACATGATGTCGAGCGACTTTGCGACAAACCTCCCCTATATCAAGACCGCGATTGGCCATTCGCGAGACTGCGCCACAAATTGGCTCCTTTCGCGGGTGCTGTTCGTGGTGCTAAAAGCCTGTTGCTATTCTAGACACAAAAGTAGCATCGAATCGTGTGGCTGTTTTGCAACAAATCCGATGTGCGGCCCCCCCTTGGATGCAAGTTGTCTGTCAAGGCTTCCCTGAAGTTTTGGTTGTAGACTTGGATCTACTGTCATTCTAAGAGTTAATTTTCCAAACCCATACTCCCTAGATGCTTCAACTAGGTGAGACATTGTTTCCATCGACAGTTCTGAATGCACCAGTTTTACTATCCTCCCTGTTGCTTGAACCAATAATTTCTGCTCGCTATTTTCAAATTCAATCTGCCCCAAATGATGAATTTGTGGCCGCCTTCCTCCTGAAATGCTCCAGGTGATTTCCTGACTTGGCATGATCTCTGCTAAGTATTGATTTGCTAAACCTGACTCGACAAGTGCTGCGTCCAATATGGTGACATACTCGCCTTTTCTTGGAGGGCGCCGCTTTTCAGAAATTTCACTAAAATGTCCCTCGATAACCAGAGGTGATTGTTTGATGTCTGGAGGGATCCTAACAAATCTCCGTGCAATTTCAGGAGTGGATAATTGGCCAATCCAAAGTGACAGCCGGTCTACTCTACCTCTACCTCTACTGGTCCAAACCCAAGTTTTGCCAATATTGGGCCAAAACAAATCGACTATGGTTTCAACCTCAGTTCTTTGGTTTGAATCAAGTCTTGGAGATAAATCTAGCAGAATTGCAGGGCCTCTTTCCGCCTCTATCAGGCTGTCTTTCCAAGCTGTGAAAATGTCTGGAAGACTTGGAGCCATTTCATCAAGTCCATGTGTTCTTGAATTGCGAGGACGTGCCGGATCGAGGTGCAACATAGCGAATTTCTGATTCGAATCTCCAACTGTTCCATCGCCCACTAGAATGTTTGATTCGAGTAGAGATTCTCCAAATCCATGTTCTGCAACTCTCCTCAGGTTTGAATTAGCCGCTCTAGCAGTAGATTCATCCATCTCAATTCCAAGGCCATTTCTACTTAGCATTGCACAATATGCCGCTAGTTGTATCCCACTACCACAAGCAGGATCTAAAATTGGCCCATTAGGTAATTTGCATTTCCTGACCATCTTTGCCCTCTCGACTGCAACCTGCCAAGGAGTTGCTAGTGGTTTTGCTTCATCCGCATAGTGAAATGTCAAACCCTCAGGTGCGGTTGTATCCTTTACTGTAGGACCGCCAAGGTCGGCTTCTTTTGGGCTCAAGCGCAAAATATTCACCCGGAAATATCGGAACGAACTAGAAGACTTTCGAATGGTATCCCTGCTTCTTCAAACGCTTCCTTTCCACCTTCTTGCCTATCTAAGATGCTGATTACTGCGACTACTTCGCAATCCGTTTGCTCTTCTATTCGCTTAACAGCTTGAATGGCGGAGCCTCCTGTAGTAGTTACATCCTCAAGGATAATCACTCGGCCTCCGTTTGCAATTGAGGCCCCTTCAATTCCAGGAGGATTGTTTGTTTTTCTTCCGCCTCTGCCCTTTGCCTGTTTCCTGACCATGAAACCTAGCCTGTCCGAGGTAAAGTCCGTTGCAATAACTAGAGCAGCCAAAGGCACTGCGCCAAGTTCTAGACCGCCAACAAAATCGGCGCCGATATCATCGCATCTGACATTCATTAATTCTCCAACCAATCTTCCTGCCTCTGGATTCATCATTACGGGTTTCATGTCAAAGAACCACCTAGACGTTCGACCGCTCGCTAATGTAAACGCTTCATCATTTCCACCATCAAGGAATGCTAAGTCGCGAACTAAGTCAACTAGGCGCACCCAGCGTGGGTCTTCGCGTAACATCTCAGGAACCGACATGAACATAGCCATCGGTTTGAGGCGGATGAACCTTCCCTATCGATTTGTGTTTCTTGTGGTAGCCCTTATGAGCCACCGCCTTAGAGGGCCAATAGTTAGCCATGATTCAGAAAGGCGCTAGAGATGTTCACGACCCTTTGTTGGGTATTGACATCAAGCGCTTAGAAAATGAAATCGATTCATATGAGGAGTGGTTAGATGAACGGACAGAAGAGGCCTACAAAATTGCTGGATTAGCAAGGAAAAAAGGACTTGACCACTCCTTAGAAGTAGAAATTCCAAGGGCTTCAGACCTTGCGAGCAGAACTGAAAAACTTCTTGTTGAACATCTGGAGGGTGAAGAAGTTGCGGATGATATCAGAAAGCATTTGACAGAATATGACCGTGAAACTACTTCGATCAAAATGGCTACACTTGTAGCAAAGCGATTTAGGGACAGTGGACATGATTTACAGAAAAGCATCGATGTTGGTTTGCGAGTAGGTCTTGCAATCCTAACCGAAGCGGTTCTAGTAGCCCCCCTCGAAGGTATCAGCGAGGTTAGGCTGCTGCCGAATTTAGACGGGACTCAATTTCTCTCAATTCACTTCGCCGGACCGATTAGGGCTGCAGGAGGTACGGCACAAGCACTTGCAGTACTGATTGGAGACATGATTCGAAGAGAATTGAATGTTGACGCATACAAACCCACAGATGGCGAGGTTGAAAGAGTAAAGGAAGAATTCGGATTATACCGCGGTAATCTGCAATACAGGCCTCCTCCTGAAGAAGTGGATACGATTGTCAGGGCCTGCCCAGTTATGGTCAACGGAGAATCCACAGAAGATATCGAATGCGCTGGATACGGTCGTGTAAGAAACATCGATGAAGCGCGCATACGCGGTGGTGTTTTACTGGTCATTGGAGAAGGATTGTGTCTGAAAGCACCGAAAATTCAGAGGCATACTGAAAGGTTGAATGTTCCGGGCTGGGACTTCATTTCTGCTTTTGCAAACAAAGGCAAGGATAAATCAAGTGAGGGGAAAAGCAACGGATTCACCTCTCGCAAAGTACCTGTAATTTCTAAATTCATGAAGGATATCATTGCTGGCAGACCGGTCTTTGGTGCTCCTTTAGAGCCGGGTGGTTTCCGCCTTAGATACGGCAGAGCAAGACCTTCGGGACTTGCTGCTGGCTCCTGTAATGCAGCATCTATGTCCGCTATGGATGACTTCATTGCTGTTGGAACCCAAATGAAAATTGAAAGGCCGGGGAAAGCGTGTGCAATTACACCTTGTGATATCGCAGAAGGGCCCTGGGCAATTCTTAGAAGTGGTGAGTTCAAGCAATACAATGATTCTGAATCGTTCAAGAAAGACCGCCCTCAAATCTCATCAATTTGGGATAATGGCGAATTGGTTTTGGGTTATGGAGAGTTCATGGAGAATAACAAGAATTTGGTCCCAGCAGCTTATTCTCACGACTGGTGGGCTGCAGACTTAATCGATGCTTTAGATAGTGAACAAGCTGTTGATGAGTTTTGCAGAATGATTGGAACTGAAAGAAAGAATATGCCCGAAGGCACACCGGGCCTTCCTATCAACCAAGGAACCGATTTAGATGAAAGATTTCACATTAGAAGAAGGTGGAGAGATTCTCTGATTTCACTAAATCCAAAATGGGAAGCTGCAAAAGAAATCGCAATACGGTTCTCAACATCATTGATTGGGTCAAACAACCCTTGGTGGTTAGATCTACCAATCGAGTGGGTTCCTGCATTGCTAAAAGCGATTGACTCTGCTACAGTAAGGAAGGGTGATTTGCGATTCATCGGAGGAGTCAAAGGGTGGAATCCAGATGAAATGGATAAATTACGGCCTGAAAAAGAGGGAGCGATAAATTACGATGAAATTCCAGGCCCTAGTATCCCTGTTGAAGACGGAATATTCTCTGATTCCGTAATGCATGGGTGGGTTTTGAGAATACACGGTCTTGTGAAAGGTAGTGCACTGATGTTAGGTCTTGCCCATCGCCACGATGGTGATGATTTGGTCATTACAGAAGGTTGGGAAGCCATGCTAGATGGTTTAGGGTATTCACTAAATGGTAATGCGCCGATGAAAATTGAAGATTCCGCTTCAATTTTTGATGACAGAATCAAAGAGTTACGTTCAGCAGCAGTGGCATTGTCTGAAGAACGATTGAGAAAGGCCGAATTAGAACGAGAACGTTCAACCGTTAGAATTGCAGCAGAAACCAATGCAAGGCAGAGAGGTTTAGGCATTGCTGAGACCGATAAAATAGGCCGAGATGCAGCAAACCAATTACCTGACCCTGGGCCAAAAGATCCTGAAAAATATCTTCGTGCCCAAGTTCTTGAAGACGACCATATTGTTGATGGTATTCTGACTCAAATTAGAACCATATCTAGACTCAGATGGGAACATTCTGCTCCGGTTAGAATAGGATGTAGAATGGGGCGTCCTGAAAAAAGTGCTCCTAGAGAAAAGCCAACTGTTCATTCATTGTTTCCGATTGAACTTTATGGAGGAAACCAGAGGCTAATCGCTAATGCTGCAGACCAGAAAGATTTGCGAGTTCAAATGGGAGTTAGATTCTGTAAAGTTTGTGAAAAGAAATCTCCAATGCTTAACTGTCATCACAGGAAATTGGACGATTTTGGTGAAGAAAAGCCAGGAGAAATTTGCGGAGGAAGGACCGAGTTAAGGGTTTCAAAGGAAAAACAAAACTCTCGTCGAAAAGGAGAGCTTCAAACTATCAGAATCGACAACCTGCTAGAAGATGCTAGAATTTCTCTTGGTTTAGACAGGGTCCCGAAACGAATGAAGGGTCTCAAGAAATTAATGAGTAAAAATCAGACACCAGAGCCTATTGAAAAAGGGATATTAAGAGCTAAACATGGCTTACCTGTATTCAGAGATGGGACGATTAGATTCGATATGAGTGACGTCCCTGTAACTCACTTTACCCCTGAAGAAGTAGGTGTTGAATGGGGCCAATTGAAACACCTTGGATATACTCACGATTGTTTCGGAGAAGAATTGCATCGCGACGACCAGATGCTAGAGATATTTCCTCAGGATTTCATTCTAGCTCGAAATGGAGCGGATTATTTCGTAAGGGCCGCCCAGTATATCGATGAATTATTGACTAGATTCTATGGAATGGAGCCTTACTATCATGTTGAGAAGCCTGAGGATCTTGTTGGCCACCTCATTTGTGCTCTTGCGCCACATACCTCTGGAGGAGTGCTGTCAAGACTTATCGGATTCACTGATAGTTCTGGAGGCTATGCTCACCCCTTATTCCATGCAGCAAAGCGCAGAAATTGTGATGGCGATGAAGATGCAATTATGCTACTAATGGATGGATTGCTGAACTTTAGTAGAGACATTCTACCGTCCAATAGAGGTGGAAAAATGGATGCTCCGTTGGTTTTGACAACAAGGCTAAACCCTACAGAAGTTGACAAAGAGGCTCTGAATGTAGATTCTGCATGGCACTATGAAAGATGGTTCTATGAAGCAACTTTAGATCAGCCTCATCCAAAAACTCTTTCAGACAAGATGGATTTCATCGAAAGAAGGCTTGGTACCATTGGTGCAGTTAGGGGTCTTGGGTACACGCATTCAACAAAGAGCATGTCCGAAGGGCCGCCACTATCGGCATACAAAACCCTTGAAACTATGATTGACAAAATGAATGGACAGCTTTCTTTGGGCCATCGTTTGAGAGGAGTTAATGTTAGAACGGTCGCATCAAGTGTAGTTCGCTCACACTTCTTGCCAGATCTTAGAGGAAATCTTGTTGCGTTCACTAGGCAGAAGGTGAGATGTCTAAAATGTGGGCATTCCTATCGCAGAATGCCACTGGCTGGCAAATGCATTCAACCTCCAAAATTAACTGGAAGGGGAATGAGTGCATTCGGTGTTCGCAAATCAGAAGGGGATATGTGTAATGGTAATCTTGCTTTGACTGTGACAGAAGGGGCTGTTCGCAAATATATCAAAGTGACAAAGCACGTAATGGAAACCTATGGGGTTGACCAATATACTCGACAAAATGTTGAATGGTTGGCCGATAGCGTAGAGAGTCTATTCAATAATGACAATGCAAAACAATTGAGTTTATCCGATTTTTTGTAATCAATTTGGCCTAATTGGATCTTGCCAAATTCCTGATACTTCAGCTGTAGTAACTGGTGTTGCTTTTTGCTCATCTGCATCTGCTTTTTCCATTCGTTGCTTAATCAAATAGCGCACAAATGTTTCACTGAATGCAACAGCTATCGTTCCAAGTGAAAAGAATACTATTCCAATAAAAAATGCGCCCTTGAGAGGCCAAGTTGTAATCGTCGTCTTGGTTTCAACGCCTTCTTCAACATCCGTCACTACTGTAATCTCGCCCTCGTTTGCTGATGAAGAAAAAATGACGCATCCGTCGTCTGTGGTCCCCGACCAAGAATAGATGGTGTCTTCACCCTGTTCGATACTGATATTTACTGAAAGGCTGCGTCCATTGAGTGATTCAAAACAATGCTCAACTTCATACTCGACCTCGCTGCCAACAATACTTGATAATTCTGCTTCACGAGATTGTTCAAAATCGGCACCTGGGCGGTTTATTTCTTGAGTTGCACTCTGCTGACTTACGAAGTACCAACCGGTGTTAACCACAAGTAAAGCAATTAGCCACAACCAGTAGTTATTCTTCATTTTGAGCCCTCAGAGATAAAATTTTCAACACTCTATTCATCCACTTCAACTTGATTAGTTTTCGTTTTTTGTCTGTAACACCAGACCATTGCCCAACGTCACTTGTTGAAAAGCCTACTAAGTCTACACCTGTTGCACCTAATGCAAAGGCGATACACACTGCTCTATCTCCGTCTGTAAATCCACCGGGGTTGAACATTCCATCGATTTCAATTGGGGTTTGGTGCGTCATAATCACCTGTTGATTTTCATCAATAATTGAAAGGATCCTTTTCCACGAATCTATGTTATCTCCATGGGCATGAAGACAGATTGGGATTCCTTGATTGAGTGCCTTCTCTAAGTGTGGTGTTCCATCACCATCTGTAACTATCAATGCAACCTTTGACAAATCTTTGATTGCCCCTATAGCACCATCTGCAACTACCGTTGGGTATCGAGGATTTATTCCTGGTTCAGCAGCTGCACCAACAACTGTTACCTTGCCATCGAATTTTAGAGATGGGCGAGGATTATTGCATTTTGATGCTAGTAATTTCGCACTTTCAATATCTGAATCAAGTCCCCAACCAAACGATTCTCTAATCTCATCTTGAATGAGAATCAGTTCATCGTTAACAGGCTTCATCAGCCCACCCCACCTACCTATCCCAAATGAATGAGAGGGTTCAAATGCCTCCTTCAAGAATTGTATTTTGTGCCAAAGCCAATGACCATTCCAGACCTTTCTGACGAGGTCACGCTAGCTAGGTATCCATTCCTACCTCAAGCGAGATCATGGATTGCTAACATGGCTGCACAACATCAAATCGACATCGATGAGTTGTTGGATGGCACAATGATGGATAGAGCAAGGATAAGAGCGCGCTCAAGACTTGTCGACTCAGTAGACAGTGATGAAGGAGTTGAAGTTGCCTCAATTGGTGATATACACACGGAAGAGGGGCAATTGCTTGAAGCATTTTCATTCTACTATGCGAGATTGGTAGTAGGAGCCAGCGAAGATGAACGACTGATCTCAAGATGGGCTCAAGCTGAAGCTGAGCGCGCTCAAAGAATACTAGAGAGAGACGCCGCCATCCATGTCATTGCAAATACTTACGTCTCCGAAATTGAGTGTGATGAGAATGGAATTTGGAAGATGGGGTTATCTGATTTCATTGAATTGTGTACCGGTATTACCGGCTCAAGATGGAGACTCCCGAATTGTGAGATTAGTAATGGATGGGTAACACTTCATGACGAGGGAGAAAAATACTCCTCCAGAGCCAAGGTCGCAAGATTACTAAGAGAGAGAATGAAAGATGACATCCGTTTGGATGCAATAGAAAAAATGGAGAAAATGGACGAGGGGTTACTAATTAGACTTGCAGAACCAGTGGGGATGATTCGTGGACTTGTAGCCTCAAAAACTGCTGAAACAATCGCATTAATCGGTGCTGGAGAACAGGATTGGCCTCCCTGCATGAGGAAGGCTGTTGCCGAACTATCAGAGGGTGTGAACGTCAATCACTTTGGAAGGGTTTTCTTGGGTTCGATGTCAAGGTGTATCGGTTTACCTCCAGAAACAACAGTTGATTTTTTCAGAAATGCTCCTGATTTTAGTGAGTCCACAACGACATATCAGGTCAACCATTTGTATGAAAGAGAATACACTCCCTCTGGTTGCTCTAAATTGAAGATCAATCACAATTGTGCAGTAAGATTCGGTGATGATAAGTTGTGTGACCAACCTTGGATGGACCACCCTTTGAAGTATATCCGTGCGAAGCAAAGACGGCGAAAGAGGGTTGAAGGGTTGGAAAACGCCAACCAGCAAATCAAACCGGGCGATGGTTGATGAACAGGAAGCGCGTCAGCGCAACCAAAGCCGGGGTGGGACTCTATGACTAGGACGCTTGTAATCACTGTAGACAGAGACAATGATCTTGGTCTAAAAACAGCTATTCGTGGCCCTGTTGTAGGAAGAAAAAAGGTTCTAACTGCGGCATTAAAATTAGGAATCGCGGACCCTGAAGAAAGTGATACCAACGCTATTTTAGGAGCACTTCACCAACACGATAACCTGGCTGAATCAAATAGTGAAAACGATGAGGTTGAAGTCGCAATTCTTACTGGTGATGAGAAAGTTGGAGTGCGCTCGGACAGAGCTATCGCTGCACAACTCGAAGAGGTTGTCACAGAATTTCAGCCCGATCAGGCAATTCTAGTTACAGATGGTGCTGAGGATGAATCGGTCATGCCGATTATACAAAGCCAAGTAAGAATCGACCATGTTCAGAAAATAATTGTAAAGCAATCAAAAGGTATTGAAGGAACATACTATTACATTGTAAAGGCATTAGAAGACCCAAAGTGGCGGGCGAAGATGCTTGTTCCGCTTGGAGCCATAATGGCTATTTTCGGACTAGGAGTTATGCTGCCTGATACTTTAGGAGGAATCGTAATCGGTTCATTACCACTGATTTTTGGATTGTTTATTCTTTCAAAGGGCCTAGGTTTGGAAGCAACTATTGGAAGAATCGCTCAAGAAATGAGAGAAAATGCAGATGCTGCAATGTTCTCATCCTTACTCTGGACAACGACTGTATTCAGTGCAATATTCGCTGTTGCAATGGGTTATGACAAATATTTGGAACTAGAAGCAGCCGCTTCCATCTCTGTAGTTTGGATTGGCGTGGTTCACTCTGCGCTTGCATGGATTGTTATTGCATTCTTAACCTCTACAGCAGGGTTCATGCTGCTGCGTTTGAAGAAGGGGTCGTTTTCTGGCAGATTGATTATTCTTGCAGTATTCGGCATGGTTGTTTACTCATTCCTCGACCAAGGACTACAGATCGCGATGGACGTGCTGACCGGTGCGGGCTACGAATTCACTGTTCAGGGCATTTGGGACGTCATGCTCGAGCCGCTAATGTGGATTGCAGTGCTTTGGGTTACTACAACAATTGTTCGAGCCGTGCAAGCAAGGCAAGCGCAATCTGAAAGATACTGGGGAATTTGATTACGAATGGAAGACCGATTCGGTCATACATTGAGGACATCTAACTTTGATTGGTCTAACATTTGGTATTCCAAGTGGTACTGAGCATGCAGGGCAAATAATCGCTTGATTTACTTGTGATTGATTAGATTGGCCTTGTACTGAGGGGTTGTATCTTAGTCGATAATTATCTGGATTGTCTATGTAATTAGGCGCTGTATTCATTGGTTGGGCTGCTTCAAGATCTATCAATTCTTTACTTGCAACTGGAGAGAAATCAGCGACTTCATTTGGGGGTGGGCTTGACGCTCTCGCTTTGTAAGCAGCCAATTGTGACTCGATTTCGGCTAAACCAACTCCATGAGTTCTACTAATTGCATCCATCTCAAGCATTTGGTCATAACCAGTTAGGCTAGCGAGTCTTGCAAGTACATCATCGGGGAGCGCCATACTAAGCCCGGAAGCCCCATACCCATTGAAGGTTCGTTTTGCATGCTTCGAAATGGGATAGCCCGCATGTTTTCGGGAATATGCGATTATATTTTGGCTAATATAGGCTAAATTCTTTCCAAAATCCGGGAAATAATTTCCGAAATTATGTGAAATTTTGTTCTCAAAATATTGATGCCTTCAAATAGGTAGAGCAGTCGGCCGGCAATCAAGGAGGAACAAAATATGTCTCAATCAAAACCGAGATTTTTATCACATTCAAAAAGAGCAAAGTCAGCGCGCTCGCTTACCTGTGGACAAGTGATGAGCACGCCGCATATAATTGGCAAGAATGCATCTGTAGCAGATGCTCTCGACATGATAACCTCAAGAGAGTGGGACCACATTTTTATCGTCAATTCTGAAAGGGTTCCCATCGGTCGTATTCACGCTGTTGATATTTTGAAATTGGTTGCAAGAAAAACGGTAAATCGCGACATAGCATGGATGCATGTAATTCCAGCAGAACAACTAGTCACGCAAGAAACGATGACTATGAAAGAAAATACTCCTTTGCTAAAGGCTGCAGCTCTAATGCTGGCCCATGACTTGAATCAACTTGCTGTGACCAATAAACAAGGGCAAATTGTAGGGACCGTTTCGCACAGCGTCGTGGCTAGAACACTTCCTAGATTCATTCTTTGAGCAAGGTTCAACAACACACAATCGGTGGAAGCAATATGCCGACCTCGCCGCGACTATGGGCAAACCCTCCCGGCAATTCTCCACTCCCACTACCGACAGGGCCTGTGTTTTTCTCTAACCGAGAATTAAGTGATTTATCGTTTCCAGATATACCAGATGTGAGAAAATTCGACCTTGCTGCATTGAGAGAATACATAGGCAATTTTACTCTGGAAAGTGGGCAGATGGTGTCTGAAGTAATTGACCTAGAAAAGAGAAGGCCACTTCTCATTGTAGGTGAATTGGCAAACCCATACCGTCTCTGTGATATCGTGGCACCAGATATGCCAATTATTCCAATCAGACTTGAAGGAGTATGTAGAACCTGGGCTGACAATCTTGACCCTAGAGATATACAACCCGGTATCCACCACGTAACGCTTGCAAGGTCTCCGGGTTGGTGGGAGCGTTCATTCATCACCCTGCTTGAACTTCCCGACATGAAGAAGTTAGTCGCTTGGTTGGATGGTGGTAATGCAAACACTTGGGCTCCAAAGAGGCTTGCTGAAGGCACTATTAGAATTGAAAATGACATGGAGTTGATGCCGCCAAGTCTCGAAGATATTTCCTGGGACGGTATTGAAGAAAAGATAACTATCGATATTCCAAAACCGAATGGGCCTGAACTCGATCTTTCCACAATCATGATTCCAATTAACACAAGAACCGGCTGCTACAATAGTCGAGGCAGAGTCATTCGGTGTGCACACTATCCTCAAACGGAATTTCATGAGAAATTATTCAGAAGAGGTTCATCTTTCAAGTGGGACCAGATTCTCAATTTCCTGTGAATAATGGAAAAGGTTCGTCACACGACATCGGCACTGGGCCATAATTAGTTCGTAAACTGGAATAAAAATTGCCACATCAATTGGTAAGTTTCGATGCCAGCAACCTCCTCAGGCCAAGTGTGGCCGCCAAACTCAAGGCCGTAGTGTTCCACTAATACACCTGAAGAACATTGACTGTGTACAATATGTTCCACATCTAGGTGGTAGTGTGAATTTTCATCTTGGCAGTTCGACTTGTCAGCCCAATAATTGATCATTCCAGGGATATTGCTCATCGTTCCAACTCCCTCATGCTCTCCATCTTTCCAATCCCAATCCTCGTCATAATCTATGAGTAGGTCTAATTTGCCATGGATATGCATAACCCCCATGCTGCCGTATAGATTGCATGTTTCAGGACTCACTGGCATTGTTCCTGCGAACGATGCAACTGCAGCAAATTTGGTGTTCAATTGACATGCTACCTCGTAAGTAAACATTGAGCCTAGTGAATAACCAACTGCATAAAGTCTATCCTCGTCGATGCAGTAAACCTTTGATAACTCCTCAACTATTGCTTCTGAGAAGTCATTGTCATCTCTCGATGTTGCTGCTGTATTAAGGAACCATTCACCTTCTGACGCGGTCCTATCATCTTCAGCAATAACATATGCCATTATGAATTTCTCTTGCTCAGCTAGAGCATCGAATTCTTCCTGCTGTGGAAAGTCCTCCTCTGCACCGCCACCGCCATGGAAAGCTAGAACGATTGGTAATTTTGTCCCAGAATCTGAACTAGGAACTGTCAATCGAAAGTATCTGTCAACGCCGTGAGCTTGAATTGTGGTCATCGACTGCAAAGTTGATTCCGATGGCAGGGAACAGGGGTCGTCAACTTCAATCAATTCCTCTGCTTCGATTTTTTTTTCTTCCGCAACCTCTTCTTCTAGGCACCCTGCCATAGGCAAGGCCAGCAAGACCATGACGATGAGATACGCTGTAGCTGACTTGGCCATGCTATTACCAAATAGGGAATTGTTAATAATTTTACTTTCTAATTCCGTCGCTTACACGGGCTCCCGGGGCATTCCCTCTTTGAGTCAATATATTGCGCAGTGCTATTACTATACATGAATGGAATGGGCTCACAAAAAAGTGCAAGGCTTGAGCGTCTGAAGATGGAGATTACAGAATATGTATCTCGGAATCCTGGATGCTCTGCAGCTGATATCGTAGATCATCTCTCAAACACACTACGTATGAGGAATCACGGACTAACTTCCCGTAAAGTTGGATTCTTCATTCCAAGGTATCTAAAGAACATCGTTGGATTCAAACTAGACCGTTCAACCGGTAAGAGAATCTACAGTGTTGCCTGAAAAGGTCAAATCGCTGCTAGTGTTGGCTTACATTGATGAGCGCACCTGAAGCAGAGGGCCTATGGCCTTCTCTAGACGAGTCGATTGGCCGTCAGCCTTGCTTTCCAAGCGGCCCTGTTTGGTCTGTTTTGCCTACGCTGAAAGGCCAAATGATTGACATGCTTGCAGACGTTGGTGAAAATGGAAGGGATGGAGTTAGCATCGATTCTTCCAAAGGCCCTGTACACATTGATGAAAGTGCTACTATTGAGCCTTCAGTACACATCATTGGACCTGCATACATTGGCCCTTGTGCTGTGATTAGGCATGGAGCATATATCAGAGAATATTCATGGATTTGCGGCGGAGCAATGGTAGGTCACGCTAGTGAGACTAAGCACAGCATCTTACTTCCTGGCGCCAAAGCGCCTCACTTCAATTATGTTGGAGATTCAGTGCTTGGGCCTGATGTTAATTTGGGAGCAGGGGTTAAATTATCCAATCTCAGAAATGATGGTGGCGAAGTCCATACCAGAATCAATGGAAAAAGGGTTGCTACTGGCCTTAGAAAATTTGGAGCAATTCTAGGCGAGGGTTGCCAACTTGGTTGCAATGCCGTGACAAACCCCGGGGTTGTTTTGGGACAAGGTTGCATGGTAATGCCAAATACAACTGTAACAGGTGTTTATTCAGAAAATTCAACAATTAGGTGATTGAATGCTATTCGGCACTGATGGAATTCGCGGTGAAGTCGTTGATTCTCCTCTCGATGATGAGGAGGCGGTTTCACAATTACTCGATGATAGAATGATTTCTGCTAGACTGATGAGATTGGTTGGCGAAGCGCTCACTAGAGTGGCGGGTATGGACAACACCGTAATCATCGGATGGGATGATAGGCCAAGAAATTCTGAACTAGTCGCAGCACTTACCGTTGGCTTACATTTGGGCGGTTGCAAAGTTATCCATGGAGGAATTTGTGCAACTCCGGGTTTACATAATTCGGTTTTTGAAACCAACTCTTCCCTTGGTTGTATGATCACTGCAAGCCATAATCCGGTTTCCGACTCGGGGATCAAAGTCTTTGACTCCAATGGCTACAAAACCAATCCAGAACTAGAAATTGAAATTTCGGAGTTGATTGTTCAACTAGCTGCTGAAGAGAGAGAAGTGGATAACAGTGAATTGGTTAGTCTGGAATTACCTGATTCAATTTTTGATGCGGATTTTGCACATCAAGAATTGCTGAAAATCCGCTACAGCGAATTCTCTGAAATGTTCGCACCTATTTCGCCCAGAGATATTGTATTAGATTCCTCTAAAGGTGCTGCTAGCACTTGGCTAGCAGGTTTCCTCTCAGAATTCGGCATCATTGCAAATGAAGTCTCAAAACATGCTCCAGCGTTGAATGACAATTGTGGGGCTGGGGAGATTAAACCAACCGACTCATGGACATGGGAAGATGCAAAAGATTCAGAACACATCATGATTAGATCGCTCAAACAAAAGCCTGCAGGTCAAATAATTGCGGCTGCATTAGATGGAGATGGAGATAGGTGCTTACTGGTAGAGTCGACTGAAAATGGCTGTAAGGTCGTCGATGGTGATGAAATGGCCGACCATATACTTAGGTCGGTAAAGCAAGAGTGGCACCTAGCCGCTAGCATAGAGTCAGACCTTGCACTGGCATCTTCATTGCAACGGCTGAATTCTGATGTTAAATTCTCACAAACTGCAGTAGGCGATAGATGGCTATCGCATGCGCTGAAAGATAGTGGGAAAAATGTCCTCGGAGTAGAAGACTCCGGGCACTTGGTTATGTCTGCACCTAATCCAAATGGAGGAAGGGTGCTCGTGGGAGATGGCGTTGCAAGTATGTTTGCTGTTTTGTGCGCAATGTCTTGTGAAAATAGAACTGGAAAATTCCAACGTGGGTTCAAGAATAGAATTTCAATATCTCCTTCCAACCGAAGCAAATGGGATGGCAAGAACTCGCTTGCTGATAAGGTCGAGGAAATCGCAAACAATCACTTGGGTGAAATGGCCCGTGGAGGTTTGGTTGGAGAATCCAATTTGATGTTACTAGAGAAAGAAGGAATTTCGATTGGAGTAAGAAATTCTGGAACTCAAGCTAAAACCAACGTCTCGTTGAGGGTTTCTCCAGGGATAGATCATGTATCTGCATCTAAAGCCGTAGCCGAGATTACTGAACTACTAAGTGGCGAATTACAAGATTAATCATTAGCTATTTCTGCTTCGTATTCTTGACCTAGCCAAGTAACCAATCCTAGCAGAATGGCGGTTGAAATTAGCATTATCAATAGCATCAACGATGTTCCGCCATTGAGCATCAAAATTCCCGCAACAATCCAGGCTAAAACTAGGTCAATTGCACCAAAGATTCTCCAGCCTCTTCTCAATGTTATTACTCCAATTAACCAAGATGTTGTTGAAACTGCTAGTATTGTAACCATCATCAGAACACTTGTTTGCTGATAATAGCCAAAAGCGCCAGAGACTGCTAGCAAGTGACCAACCCATAGTCCTGAGGAAACCCATTGCTGTTTGTTCCCAACTACACTGCTGATTGAAGAAATTAATCCAATCAACCCCAAGGCAATCATGAAGAGTGAGGTTGTTCCCTCCAAGACCTCGATCCAGCTTCCTAAAGCATTCCATGAGATTGGCAAGAATAATGCTAGCCCGACTGGAACCGCTGGCTGAATCCATCTAATTGAATTCCTCAATGCGAATGTTGCTGCTAATATTCCTGCAATACCAAACGAAATTGATATTGTCATTACCGCCCAAATTATTCGGCCTATTGCGCCCCTGTGATCTCCTAAATCTCGCTTAATCCTCTCCGATTCCACCCACTCAAATAACAACACTGCAATTATCAAAAACACCTCGATAGAGATAACTGGTAACACCCAAGACATCTCATCGCTAAACGTTGGAGAGAGTTGTATTCTATCAATTCCCATCAGAGAAGTTAGTACTCTTGAAATCAATAGTAGCAGAACTATTCCTTCCAAAACTGAAGGAATCCTCAGACCAAGATCATTTCTTCCAAGCAGGGATATGCCTGCTAAAATAATAAGAGCGCCGAGCAAGACTAAAATTTCCCATTGGTGTTCTAGTGCTACATTAGAATCTCCTAGTCTACCTGCAATTTGGATTAGAGTTAGCCCAGCCATCGTAATTGCTACTGGAGATTCAATACCCATTATGTCTGGAAGTTGAAGATTCACTTGGTCTGCTCTCCAACGGGCTATTCCAATGAACAAAACCGAAATGAATGATCCGATTGCAATCGCTGGCAAGGAATTGCCGCTGGTCCACGCGAAGAAAATGCCGACCAGTATTGTTACAACAATGAAAGATAAAACGATTGTAGGCTTGTGATGAATATCTCCAACCACTAAGTCATAATCGCCAGAAGAAGAGCGGCGTTTTGAGCGCTTTTGTTGTAATTCAGATAATTGAATCAATTCAGCATCAACCATCTTGATGTTTGAACTGCTTGAAGACTCTTCCTCCTTGTTTCTAATCTCTTGGCGGGCTAGATATTTTTCCAACCTCTCCTCCCTTTGGGAAACCTGTTTCATCCTTGATCTGATCTCACCTTGTGCTGCCAACCATGCTCCTGTAATAACGAAACTAAATGCCGCCAAGTATAGCGTCAAATCATCCTCTAAGCTGATCGCTGCTAAGCCAACAGTTACCAAAACTGCAATGCTTGCAATTGCAGAGGGAAGGAGTTTTTCAAGTTTCGAGGCTCTAGGTAAATAGAGGCCACCAACAGTTGCAATTGCCGCGATGGATGCGAATCTTAGATTCGTTACATCGTTTGGAAATTTGTCTCCGTAAGTCAAAGTATTGCTCAATGGTTCATCTAATCCAATTATCATTAGCATTACCGAAATGAATCCAAGAATTATTGTGATCAAATTGCCAGGCATAATGGCTTGATTAGATACTTTTTCGCCTTCCGAAATTCGCTTAGCGTTCAGTTCAGACCATGATACAACTAACACCGAGGATATACCCAACAACGCAATCCAAAATGCGCCAAATCCAAATCTCCATTGTAATACCAATGCTGCAATTGACCAAGAAACAAGTATGGTTCTAGGCGTGCCCTGGTGCATGTCCATTCGCATTGCTACAGAGTGATAGAGCAAAATTAACCCCATAACCAAGACCATTCCATAAGCAGGAATTACATCTGGATTTGTTATGAATAACATAGCTAGTAGAATTGTGATGAAACTGATGTTCCAAAGCCTCATCATACCGCTGTCTCTCATTCTTGCACTCAACTCTGACATTCCCACTAATCGTCCTGCAAGATTTACGCCACTGTCTCCAAGTTTGAAATTGAGAGGAATTTGAATTAATATCAGTAAAACGAGGTATAGAGAGACATCTAATTCTGCAAAGTTTGTTGGCAATATTTCCACTGAGATGAGCCTAGACTCAAGATTACTAGCGAAGAAAAACAGCCAAACCCAAGGAGCGATTGTTGCCGTCCCAGCAAGTGACGGCGAATCTCTTTGAACTGCTAATACCGCTAAACCTAGCCAAACTATCGCTTGACATGATAGAAGTATCCTAGCTAAATTTTCCTCTTCGGCGGGAATTAGCAAGGTGAGTAAAATTACAATCACGATCGAGCCTATCCAAAGAACATGGTCTGAAACAGCATGTTGGTGATTTAGAATCGCTGCGGTAGTAATCGCTGCACTGAATACTGCATAAATCGACCAAGGTTCTGATAATGGTGAGTCGATTACTCCTCTAACCATTAGAATCAGGATCGCTAAGAGTATTGGTGCTGGCCATAGTGCGTATCGTTGCAACTTTTGCCAACTTTCACCCCGTACCACAAGGTAAGATGGTGTAAATGCAGATAGAAGTAGAATAAGTTGAGCAAGTGCATAACCTGTTTCAAGACGATTAGATGCGATTGCTAGCAAGGCGCCAACCATTCCAAGTCCAACCGATACCGACCAAAGTCCTGGTTTGCCCAATCCCATTGCCTTAAATGCTGATGAAAACCAATTCTCAGCTTTAGCAAACTTGGTTGCAATAACAGCATTTATTCCCGTAACTCCAAACATCAAAAGGAAGAGAAGGAGTTCATCATTGAATGGAGTTATCTCAATTCCAAAGACTATCCAATCGTCACTGATCGCATGAAGTCCTATCCACAGATATGATATTGCGATTCCTAGAGATGCCAAATTTCCTGATGTGCGGAAATATGCTAATCCATGGAATAACAACGTTCCAATCGCTATCATAACTACAACACCTTCTTGCCCATATGTTCCGCCTGCAGCAGAACCTATTGCCAACAGTACAATGGTGGCTTGGGTGGCAATTGCATCCTCATCATGATGCTGTGCGATTCCTATATTGATTACAACAAGGCCGAGAAGAGATGCGCCTAATTGTGTGTTAGTAATCCAATCCCATGCATACATTGAGATTGCTAGACCATAGAGAATTTTCATGGAAATGATTACCCAGGTGACGCCAAGTAGATGCATTCGCTTTTTGGGAATCCAAATTTCTCCTAACCACATCCCAAAACCAGCCATGAGGAATAATCCAATAGCTGAAATTGTATTGCTGAAAATTGGTGAGGTGCCAACGATTGTTCCTATTGCTGACCAAACAACAATCATCGCAATCATTAATCCATAATGTAGGCGCTTCTCTCCCTCTTTTGCATATTCAGTTACAGTATCTACTTCTGGCGATTCTTTGACTGTGCCGTCTTTATTGATATTGCTTGGCAAATCGCCACGTGAGAAAATTTCAGCAACTTCTCCTACCGCTTCATCAACTTGCTGTTGGTCGATTTGTTCGACCTCGTCTTCAACATCGTCCTCAAAGGCCGATTCAATGATGAAGTTGTCTAGATTGAGACCTGAGTCCTTTTCGAAATTTTTCCTAGAGAGGATTCTGTCTTCAGCATCCTTCTCCATGATTGCTCCTTCAATGTAAATTGATTTCAATCTCTCCCTTCATAGCCCCAAAATTTCCAAGATTAGTCATGTTTGAGTTAACTGCGAACCGCAAGGGACAAAGAGCGGGCGCGGGTCGACGGGACATGGCGAATGTTGTAGGTGCCCCCTCGGGCGACCTCTCAGAGAGCGGAATTTCAACCAGTGCGAATGTTTACTGGAACTTGGACAATATCGCGTTAATCGATTTAGCCGTTGAAAGGAAGGAAGGTTTTCTTACCGCAGAGGGTGCATTAGTCACCGAAACTGGGGAAAGAACCGGTAGGTCGCCAAACGACAAATTCATCGTTGATGAAAAGACGACTAATCAAGACGTTAATTGGGGAAACGTGAACATTTCAACCGACAAAGAGGTGTTTGATAGGCTAAAGTCCCAGGTAATCGATTACCTTTCTTCTAGAGAAAGTCTATTCGTTCAAGATTTGTTTTGTGGTGCTGAAGAAACCGAAGCGCTACCAATTCGAGTAATCAACCAAAACGCTTGGCACAATGCATTCGCAAGAAACATGTTTGTTCGCCCTACTTCAGAACAACTGAAAACTCACAAGCCTGAATTTACTGTTTATCATGCTCCTCACTTTGAAGCAAATGATGAGGCTTTGAACTCTCAATGCTTCGTGATTGTCAACTACGAATCCGGAGAAGTAATCATTGGCGGAACACGATATGCTGGAGAGATAAAGAAATCTATTTTCAGTGTTATGAACCTAATTCTTCCCAAGAAAGGCATACTTCCAATGCACTGCTCGGCTAACACAAATGGAGAAAACACAGCGATTTTCTTTGGGCTTTCTGGCACAGGAAAGACTACGCTTTCTGCAGACCCTAAGCGTGCATTAATCGGTGATGATGAGCACGGATGGGGAGCAAATGGTGTATTCAATTTCGAAGGTGGTTGCTATGCTAAACTAATCAACCTCTCTGAAGAGGATGAGCCTGAGATTTTTGCAACTACTAAACAGAAGGGTACCGTTCTTGAAAACATAGTTGTTGATTCGAACGGTGTTCCTGACTTCTTCGATACGAGTAAAACCCAGAACACACGAGGCTCGTATCCTATAGAAGCTATTGAAAATAGAACTTCAGACAGTAAGGGAGGACACCCTCAAAATGTGATTTTCCTGACATGTGACGCTTTCGGTGTTTTGCCACCAATCAGTAGGTTGAGCGCATCTCAAGCGGCATACCATTTCATTTCAGGTTATACGGCTAAAGTTGCTGGAACTGAAATAGGTGTAACTGAGCCTGAAGCAACATTCTCGGCTTGCTTTGGAGAGCCTTTTATGCCAATGCACCCCGGCGTTTACGCTGGTTTGCTTTCTAGTAAAATGGCAGAACATGGCGCAACTGCTTGGTTGATCAATACTGGTTGGTCTGGCGGTTCATACGGCGTAGGAAGCAGGATGAAAATTAAGTATACTCGTGCTATGTTAAATGCGGCATTGGACGGTGAATTAGACGATGTTGAGTATGTTATTGATGATAGATTTGGTTTCGAAGTTCCAAAATCTTGCCCAGGAGTTCCTTCTGACGTAATGATTCCCAAGCAAACATGGGATAATGGCGGCGCCTACGATGCTACTGCTGACAAATTAGCAGCGATGTTTAATGAGAACTTTACAAGATATGCAAATGGCGTATCAGATGATGTTAATGCTGCATCACCAAAGGTTGCATAACCGGATTTTTGGGCAAAAATGCTCATTTCTTGTAATCCGTAGTTTGATAGCGGACTACTGGCAGGATAGTATTGTTGAGGGCCATGCGTACACGTACTATCCTTCTTGCCAGCCTGATGATTATGATGACCACTTCGTCAATGGTTACTGCAAGTGTCATTGATTCTTCAAATAGTATAGACGCCGCTATTGACGAGCCTGTCCAAATAATCGAAATAGAGCAAAAAGGTCTGTTTTCTAAAGATTCTTTTGGCCCTGGAATTGAATTGTTGAGTGAAAACCCAATCCGTGTTAGCACATCTGGAACATCTGGCAGGGCTCCCTGTCCAGCAATCCAAAATGATGGTGGCACTACGGGCGATACAGGGAATGAAACTGCAACTGCAAAGTCTCTGGGTAGTGACCCAACAACATCAATACAAGGCTGTGTAGACCAAACAGACAGCGCTGATTGGTATTCTATTCAGATTTCCTCAGGGTACAATATTGACGTTGTGTTAACCTTTACTGCAACAGATTTCGATCTTGGAATCCACAATGGAACTACCTGGATTGACCGAGATTGGGCCTCTAGTGGAACTACAGAAAGGGTCTCAACTGCAGGGACCTTTGCTGATGCTACTGGAGGGACATTTTACATTGCTGTAGACGCATACTCTGGCGACGGCGCTTACGATGTCGATATGTGGTCAAATGAAAGCCTAGACTGCACAGACCTTTGGGGTTCGCAAAACGATGCGGGCACAGGTGGTGATGCTCCTGGAAATTATACGCAATCTCCAACAAATATGGGTTCAAATGTAACTGCGACATATACCGGTTGTGTTGATACTACAGACGAAGTAGATGTATTTGCATTCGATGTGCCTGTTGACCACATCATCGAAGCATCAATGACTATGGAAGATGGCTCTAATGATTTTGATTTGTATCTCAAGGATTCAAGTGGCAACGAATTAGACTATGGTTGGTTTGACAATCCCGAAACAGTCACATCGTTAGGCACTGCATCCGAGGGTATTGCAGGAACATACTACGTTAACATCACAGCATATGCCGGATCTGGAAATTATACTCTTGAAATATGGACTAATTATTCTATTCCTACAGCAAATCTAGTGATTGATGAGGCTGATTCTGCAGAAAGTACAACTCCCGGTAGCGCGTTTACAGTGGAGCTTGTTGTCAACAATACGGGCCGACTAAACGTTACCGATTCCTATGATTTGGAAGTATACCTTTCAACAGATACTATACTGTCCGACTTTGACCATTTAATTGGTTCTACGACTGAAACTGGAATTGATACTGGCTTATCAAAGACAGTGAGTGTCCAGACTAGCATTCCTACAAATATAATTGAAGGCACTTACAATTTGATTGCTGTTGTTGACTCTGCAAATGTCATCAATGAATCAGATGATGACGATAATAGAAGACTTCGCAGTTCTGAAGTTACAGTAGGGACTGTTGCTACTACATGTGGCGGACAAAATGATGGTGGAAGTTCGACAGATGCGGGAAATACATCATCAACATTAGTCGATTTAGGACAACCGGTTGATGTAGAATTTAGAGGTTGTATGGATGAAACCAATAAGTTTGACAATTACAGAATTAATGTTGCACAAGGAGACAACCTAAACATCACTCTCGTCAATGCTCCTGATGGGGACTTGTGGGGAGATTTAGTTTGGGACGGAAATGGAACCAGTATCGATGGCTCATTTGGATTGGCAAGTGATGATTACTTCAGCACATGGGATACTCCGTTAAACGGCACAGGCGGTACTTTCACGCTAATGTTGAACTGGACTGATTTCGGATTCTTCGGACTTACCGGAGGGGCAGGAGATTACAGAATTATAATCGGTGAACCTGAAGAATATGTGGCTCCGTTCACATGTGTTGGTTGGAGTGATGCGGGAACAGGCACTGATGCGGGCTCAGATCTATCGGACCCGATGGCAATCGGAGCGAATCCAACTCTAGATGGCCAAGGCTGTTTGAGTGAACAAGATTCTTCTGATTCCTATCAATTTAGATTAGAAGATCACAATAACACTCATGTCATGTTCAACCCTGATCTCGGAACTGGCTTTACCGCAAACCTATACGATGAAGAAGGTGATATGGTTCCTGGATGGAATGGCACAGAATGGACGTCAATGAATGACATGATGTATGAAGGTCAGAACGGAGTATTCACTCTAGTCATCAATTCTGCTAACTCAGACGGCTACTATAACATTTCAATAAACACATTACCCGCTGCAGAAGCAGATTTGGCAGTTAGCAATCTATCATGTGGTAAAGAAATGATTAGCAATGAAGAATTATTGTATTCATTCGAAATTCACAACCTAAGAGGTCCTGCTGAAGGTCAATTTATGTGGACTTTGGAATTAGTCGACGAAAATGGAATGGTTATGGAGGAGATTGATTCATCGACAGAAAACACATATTCTACATACGGACAACTTGTTATGGAGAGAGCTTCTTCGACTTTCATCAATTCAGCCACTGAAAGTGGGACCTATGCGTGTGTTGTAGAGGTAAACATGGATGGAAGTGTTATAGAAGCGGATATGTCGAACAACCAATTGTTTGGTGAAAACTTCACAATCCAAAACGAAGGCCAATTGTGGGCAAATGACGTCGACAGAGATGGATTCAATACCACTGACACAGGAGATGGAATTGTAGATGATTGTCCTGACAAATATGGTGAAAGTACGGGAGACAGATATGGCTGTGCTGACCTTGATGGCGATGGTTGGTCAAACTTGAATGACTTCGACCCTCTTGATGAAACCCAATGGGTCGATGAAGATGAAGATGGATTTGGTGACAACAGCTCTGGGACACTTGGTGATCAGTGCCCAGGAGTTGCAGGTGTCGAAAACGGAGAAGGCGGCGATGGATGTCCACCACCATTCGTAGATACCGACGGAGATGGTGTCCAAGATTCTGATGACGATTGTGATGCAACACCAAGTGGGGCAACAGTTGATGAGAACGGTTGTGAAATTGATACAGACGGAGACGGTGTTGCAGATTCGCTCGATAACTGTCCGGCAACTAACGTTGGTGTAGATGTTGATGAAAATGGCTGTGAAATCACAGATAACAACGGTGGCACAGATAACAACGGTGGCACAGATAACAACGGCGGCACAGACAACAACGGTGGCTCAGCAACCGGAGATGGTGGAGACAATACCGATGATTCATCTGAAAGTGGAACCGATGCCGTGATGATCGGTGGAATCGGATTTGGAGTAGTAGTCATTATTCTTCTGACTTTCCTAATTATTCGAAAGGGACGTGGCGGCGAGGACCTTGCTAGCGATTCTTATGCAAATGCGGCATTCGACCAACAGATGGGTGGAATGATGGAAGCGGATGCTGAAATTTCTCCAGAACAAATGCAATATGAACAACAATTGCTTGCAGCAGGATATACTCCTGAACAAGCAAGAGCATATGCTGACCAGTATTTTAGGCCACACATGGTTCAATGATATTTACACAGTAAGGGTCATCAACGGGCTTTGCCTAGACCCAAACATGACGAATGTCATTATGCAGACAAATGCCGGTAATATCGTAATTAGGTTGTTTACCGAAGAAGCCCCAGATACCACAGCAAATTTCCTTCGCTTAGTCGATGATGGACATTACAATGGACTACATTTCCACAGAGTGATTGAGCAATTCATGATACAAGGTGGGTGCCCTCACTCAAGAGATCCAATGAGTCGTATGGCTGGAACAGGCGGGCCTGGCTGGAAGATCCCTTGCGAGCCAAGCGCCCTCTCCATCAAGCATGACCGCCCTGGTATATTGTCGATGGCAAATGCTGGACCAAATACTGGCGGATCTCAATTTTTCCTTACAACTGTTGCAACTCCTTGGCTGAATGGAAATCATGCGGTTTTCGGAGAAGTTGTTGATGGAATGAATGTCGTCAAGACAATAGAGGGTTGCAGAAAACTTCCTGGAGACAGGCCTGCACAACCTCAACAAATCATCTCAGTCACTCGGGCTTGAGGTGTAATTATGGTTGGCCTCGCCATTCACGGTGGTGCTGGTGGCGATGGTCCTTGGAAGGGACCAACAGATTTGGACCCACAAAGAATTGCATGTATGCACAACGTTCTTTCTACCGTTGGCTCAATGCTAGAAAGCGGATTAGATGCTTTAGAGGCCGTTACTATTGCTGTTGAAATGATGGAAAATGAGCCGTTATTCAATGCTGGTATCGGTTCTGTAATTGCGGCAGATGGTAGTGTCACAATGGATGCAAGCATCATGCGCGGCAGTGATAGTGCTGCTGGTTCTGTGGTCAACGTAACAAAAATTCGTCACCCAATACGCGCAGCTAAATTAGTTCTTGACAATAATTGGCCTGTTATGCTAAACGGGGCTGCTGCTGATAAATTTGCAATAGAGAACGGTGTCGAGGAAGTTTCACAGAAGTGGTTGATTACAGATTTGAGAAAGGGGCAGTGGAAGAAATGGAAAGATGCGAAGTCTCGTCCAGGTTCGACAGACGAGGATGATTCTGCTATTCTAGATCATGATGAAGGAATGGGTACCGTGGGGGCTGTTGCAATTGATAAGAACGGAATAATGGCTGCAGCAACGAGTACTGGTGGAATGACTGGAAAACCAGACGGCAGAATAGGGGATACGTCGATTATCGGTGCGGGCACTTGGGCAGACCAAGGGGTCGCAGTATCCTGTACTGGCGTTGGTGAAGCATTCATCAGGACATGCGCTGCACACGAAGTTGCCACAAGATTACGGCTAGGTGAATCTCTAGAAACTGCGTGCAAGAATATGCTCGATATGGTTGCTCCATTGGGTGGACGTGGTGGAGTAATCGCAATAGATTCGAACGGAAATATCGAGATTCCATTCCAGACGATGCTAATGTATCGTGGATATTGGAAAGATGGTGAAATTATGACCGGTATCGGCCCCGATTTATCTGCGCATTGAAGTATAAAGTTCCAAATCTAGCTTGTTCAAATCGTTGATTTCTAACTCTTCGGGTGGTTGAAATTTTTTCTTCCTTAGATAGTTGATTAGCCTCAGCAAACGTAATTTTGCAAACAAAATCATGGCACGCTTGTTATCACCGAAAGTCGAATGAGTTGTATCGCTATCTTTTGGCCAACCAAGTTCGTCCAAAGCCTCCATCCCATCCTCTGCCACAATTATATGGTCAAAAAAATCAAGATTGGATTTGGCTAAATCTATGTCTAATTTTCCTCTTGCGAAAATCTTCGTGTAATATTCTGGCGATGAATGCAGGTGCCCTTCTTTCAGATATTCTTCATATGATGTGGCCTTAGTCCACATCCAGTAATGGTCGTAATTGTAATTCGAGACAAAACGGTTGATCGGTTGCCTCAAACAGGTCAACAGGATCACTCGCTCATCATTTGCTAATGCTTGATAATCTGGGCCGCCCCATTCGCAGGCAACGAATGTAACTCCTTTTTCCTCGCACTCATCAATGAAGGATGTGAGTTCGTTGGAAGACATCTCCCAAAGTGGAATTACTTGCCCGTCCCTCACAGGGTTACCATTCTCATGGTCCGGCCAAAACGTCTCCCCATTTGCCATCGCTCGACGAATGACATAGGTTCCTGCTGCCTTGTGCAGATGTTGGAACCACACCAAGCGATAGTCGGCCATTATTTACTGGTCGAGAATCTCACCTTTGACCGTTACTAGAGGGAAAGGTTGCAAAACTGATTATTTCAGAATTACCGGCCCAAATTTGTCTGGCCCTCGTGATTGTAAATTTTAATTCCATACTGTCGGTAAATAATAAAATAATTAATTAAGTTAAAAATACATTTATTAATTATCAATAAAAGGGCGTAACATGTCCACAAAAGGCAGGCCAAGGACCCACGACGCGCGAATTGTCAGTGTCTCGTTCCCTTCCGAAATACTAGAGAAAATGGAAGAGATTGAAGATATAGCTGAAAATAGAAGTCAATGGATTGTAGAAGCGGTTAACAAAAGGCTGTCTGGAACAGATAGCCCTAGACTGAATCTCGAAGGTGTTCGAATAGAGGCCGATACTATGGGGGAATTAGAAGTCCCAGCAAACATGTACTACGGTTGTCAAACGGCAAGATCAGTGATTAATTTCGATATTGGTGATGATTTGATGCCAAGGGGCGTGATTCGCGCTTTTGGAATTCTAAAGCAAGCCGCTGCAAAAGTCAACACGGACCTTGGGCAGTTAGATAGGAAGGTTGCAAAATTGATTATTTCTGCTGCTGAAGAGGTGATCAAGGGTGAGCTTGATGACCACTTTCCCCTCAGAGTTTGGCAAACCGGTTCAGGGACTCAATCAAACATGAATACCAATGAAGTCATCGCTAATCGAGCCATAGAAATGGCTGGCGGGGTTTTGGGTTCTAAATCTCCGGTTCACCCAAACGATCACGTCAATCGAGCGCAGTCGTCAAATGATACATTTCCAACTGCAATGCATATTTCAAGTGCTGAAGCGATTACCAACGATTTGATTCCTAGTTTGACAAATCTAAGAAATGCATTAGCAGCCAAATCAGAAGATTGGTCCGGGATTGTAAAAATAGGAAGGACGCACCTTATGGACGCCGTTCCTCTCACTCTAGGACAAGAAGCAAGCGGTTGGGTTGCGCAATTAGATGCTGACCTAAGAAGAATCGAATTCGCTTTGGAAGATTTGCATGAATTAGCACTAGGTGGAACTGCGGTTGGAACTGGATTGAATACTCACCCAGAGTTCGCGAAAAGAGTTGCTGCTGCAATTGCATTGAAAACAAACATGCCATTCGTGACCGCTCCGAACAAATTTTCTCAATTAGCAGCACACGATGCAATTGTTGCTGCAAGTGGGGCCCTGAACACATTGGCTGTAAGTTTGATGAAAATTGCAAATGATGTAAGATGGCTAGGCTCTGGTCCAAGATGTGGATTAGGAGAATTGGCACTTCCAGCAAATGAACCAGGCTCCTCAATAATGCCGGGTAAGGTAAACCCCACCCAATCTGAAGCCTTGACCATGGTTTGCTGCCAAGTAATGGGCAATCATACCGCAATTACAATCGGTGGTAGTCAAGGCAATTTCGAGTTGAATGTTTTCAAACCAATGATGATTCATAATCTACTTCACAGTGTCCAAATTCTCTCAGATTCCATGAAGGCATTTAGGGAGAAATGTGTAGAAGGGATTGAGCCAAATGAAAATGTGATCAAGAATCATCTCGAAAATTCATTGATGCTTGTAACAGCGCTAAACAATCATATCGGCTATGATAAAGCCGCAAAGATTGCAAAAAAGGCGCATGAAGAAGGTACTACACTAAGAGAGTCCGCATTAGAACTTGGTTATCTTAGCAATGAAGAGTTTGATCAGTGGGTAAAACCAGAAGAAATGACTGGCCAAAATTAAACACTTGTGAAAACGGGATGTAAGATAGGAAATGACCCTTAACAGTCATAAACGAAACGCACTGGCACCCGTTTACCTGTGAGAGCAGGATGGGAGAACTGGCAAGGGGGTTTCATCCGGGTGGGATATCCGCCCCCTTGCCAGCCTCCGCTGGTGGCTGCCGAGTCGTCGTCACCACAATCCATTCCGAAGAATGAGTCACAGATCGTTGATTTCTTGTTTCCAAGAAACCTTCTTCCCGGCGGCCGAGTTTCTGGTCACATCGCACCGAAGTGTTTTGTTTCCAGGGTGGTGTCCAATTCCGTTTCCCGAAGGTTGCGTTCTTTTTCACCGGCTGCTGAATTTTCATTTTCACCGAAGTGTCCATTTCTATTTCAGCGGTGTCGCTCGTTTCCTTAGCAAGCTAAGTTTCGGTTGCGACTTGTGGAGGTCCGTTTCCACCCACTCAGAAGAGCGGGTGGCGCGGTTTCCGTCCGTGATGTCCGTTTCCAATTCTTTTTCCCGAAGGTCTTGTCCTTGGTTCGGTTTCATCTTAGCCGTTTGTTGTAACAGAGGTTGTCCCGAAGAACTGTTACTGTTACTCCTCCCGGCGGTGCACAGTCGTTGGTACTACTGCAACTAGGTTGCAGCCCTCCCTGTTCCACACTCCCAAGTGGTTGTGTGGCAGATCTTTGCCGAAGCTCCGATTCTTTCTGTGAGTGGGGGGAACTTTCTCCATCCGAAGATTTCGAATCTTCCCTTCCACTTCACTCCCTCTATCTCTAGAGTTTGTGACCAACGCTTTGCTCGGTTTGAGCAGGCCGGTTGGCAAGGGTCCCAGAGGGTTTCCGAGGAAGCCCTCCACCGCTCCTTGTGGAGCAGCACTATCCACGTGGGAGGCGGAGGCAAATAAAGTTTACGCTTTTTTTGGCCCCTTTCCAGCGGAAATGAGGGGCTGAATGATATTTTTCCACTGTGACCACTGGAGGAAAAACGGTGAAAATAACACTAATTTCTTAACGATCTTAGCTTCGCTGCTAAAGCGGATTTCCGTGAATTTCCTTCGCTTTTTTCTTGGTTGATTCTTCTTGAAAAAAGTCCTTTTTCCCATACCAACATTTGCCCATCTTCGAATCCGATAGCAATACGGTTCTGACTAGAGTCTGAAACTCTAGGCCTAGCTGTTTGTGCAGTAACCACCAATTCTCCATCCGTGCTGCGAACTTCGACTTTTCCAGTACTCGAATCCCAGCGCCCGCACCAATGCATATCATCAAACCCTGAAACCTGGGTTGTAACTTGTGAGCCTTCGGCTTGCCAAATAAGGTCAGAATCGGGTGATTTTGCGATGAGATCTCCGGACTCAAGGGCTGCTACGAATCCTTTTTCGATACAAGTTATGGATTCTACCGATGATGATTCTTCAGAGATTATATCTCCTTTTAGAGAGGTTATGACTCCATTAGCATGGCCGAATAATACGTTTTCTCGACCGTATAATCCGCACGTAACTGGAGAGTCTGCGGGGAGTTGTTCGTGCTTACCATCGACCAGCAAGCCGCATTTTGGCCGACCGAGTCCAAGCAATAGTTTGTCAGTAGCGTCAAGAAACCATGGCTTTTCGTCCATTCTTTCGACACTGAGTTGTTCTCCATCTAAGGAAAATCGCCAAATTGCACTTTCCATAAAGTCGCCATGTTCAATATCATAAACGCTTGATGTTGCAATGATTTCTCCCTTATGGAAAGCGAGTAAGTCTGCTGAACCCTCTAGAGGTTCGCTCCAAAGTATCTCGCCATCTTTCAGGCAGAATATGTGCAACCCTGAGGTTACTACTACGAGGTCATCGATTCTGATAATTGATTCAATTCTGTCTGAGCATTGCGCTTTCCACATCAAGTCGCCATCGCTATTCCATTTTCTCAATGCCCCATTCCAACCGCCGGCAATCACAGAATCTTCTTCTAAATCTAAGGCGCTAACAGGCTGGCCCAAATTACGAATCATCCAAGCCGCCTGAATCAGATCCATAATTACCCTAAGGCGGCACTTCTCAATAGAGTGTCGGCTTCAGGCTTCCAATATTATCGACTTGCGCGGTACTGTGAACGTCAGAGCGAACGCCATTATCGAAAATAAACAAGCGCTGTAGTAATGTCCTGCAGTAAAGAAAACTAGAACGCAGGATGTTTGAATCATACCTCGTGAGCCTTTCTTTATTCCAAAGAATGCAAAGCCTGCTGAAATCAGTGCAAGGCCAATCATTGCCCAACCAATCATGATGTATAGTCCAGCAGCCGATTCATCGAGTAGTGGAAAATCCATCTGTTCATCGAAGTAACTGATTGTCCTTACACATGAACCGTTTGCGTAATTTCCGGTACATTCCAAATCTGAGAATTCTGAAGTTTCGGGCATTTCGAAATTGATTGTGGTAAAACCAATTTTTTCAAGTGGCGTAGGTGGATTCAGAATTAGGCGGTGTCTTACTGCGTCGTTTTTTCCATCCTCGTTATATCGAGTAATTTCAATTGAGGTTAGTCCTGGAGTTGCGCCTGTAAATTTGAAATTGCCATCTTCATCGGTTTGAGTTTCCAAGGGCGCATCTAAAATTCCATCCTCGTTTTTATGCTCAAGAAGAATTGTTGCATTTACTAATGGCTCTCCCCCCGAAGTAATCGTTCCGCTGAATTCGGCAGAATCGTGAGGTGCCCCCTGCGCCATTCCGTTTATCCATTCGTGCGGCCTTACTAACCCAGATTCTGGGTTGATGAAATCTAGTCCGTTAGCAAATCCAAGTCCACATATGAAGAATACGAATATACCGATCATTTTCAAGACAGGGTGGCCGTCCTCACTTTTCACCTCAAAAGCGATACCGCTTGATTGGAAAACCGGCTCCTCTTCGGGAAGAGAAGGTACATCCTCAAGCAGTTCGGACATGTTTGGGCCTAAGGGCCAGTCCTACTTGATAGAAATGCGTCCATTGGACTTAGAAATTAATTTCATCATCTCTGCTTTTCCGCACCAAAGAGTCAACTCTAGACCATTCTTTTCAGTGACTATTCCTAGGTCGTATATCTGGCTAACATAGGCTTCAGCACTACGTTCATCGTCATTTCCCTCTGATACTACTAGAGTAGTCATAGGTCCGTATAGAGAATACATGATCGATTCTCTCAATTCATCCATACCTTGTCCATCATGGGAAGATACGACGAGTGGGTTAGTCATACTCATCGAATTTACCGTCTCGATTGCTGATTCGATATTCCCCCCAAGGTCTGACTTTGTCAGTACAACTTTGATGTTCATTCCTGATTCGTCTCCCCTTTCCAAAACCTCGCGGCGAGTTGTTGACAATTTCCTTCTAAATTCGCTTGGCTCATCGCTGCTGTCTACCACAAGTAGTAGTAGGTCGCACTGTAGAGATTCATCCAATGTCGCGTGGAACGCGTCCAGCAAATCTGAAGGTAATTCATCGATGAAACCGATTGTGTCTGCCAATAGAATTCTGGGGCTCATTTCCATTCTGCCAACTGTTGTTTCCAATGTTGAGAATAACTTGTCCTCAACCAAAACCTGCTTGCCAGATAATGCGAGGAATAGAGATGACTTTCCAGCATTTGTGTAACCTGCAAGACCAACTGTTCTAGCGCCGCCTTTAGTTCTTTGACGTCTTCTTTCACTACGTGCTAGTGCGTGCTTTCTCTGCTTTTTTCTAAGTTGGGTTAATTCCCTAGATACCGTTTCTAAGACGCCGCGAATTGCTTGTTGACCGCCACCACCAAAACCAGCTCTCTCTCCGGTTGTTTGTTGGTTGACCAACTCTCTCAAAACGCTGCGATCAGCGAGCAATTGAGCAATTCTAACTTGGGTTCTAGCCTCTACACTTCCTGCATGTGAAATGAATAATGAAAGAAGTAGTCTTACCCTATCCCACACTTCAACTTGGACTGATTCATGAATATTCACCAGTTGTCTAGGAGATGCGTTTGAATGGATTATGACCAAGTCAACGCCGTGCCAAGGGTGGCCTTCAACCGCGCTTGAGATTTCATCTGCAACGTCTTGCAGCCTTCCTTTGCCAAAATATGACCTAGGGTCCTCTGGGCCTTTTTGGTATTGAACATCTAAAATTTCTATGCCCATAGTTTCAGCTAGAGCAATCAATTCTCTTGGATCGCCGTCCCTGTGTAGCAGCACAGCCGTTCTGCCATCATGATTTGTACGAGCCTCGCCTAATGCTACGCCTCCAGTTCCCGCAAGAACCTGGATTGGCTCATCCATGTGTGTGCGAGAGGCACTTACTGAAAGAACCCTTGTGAGTTCGGAAAGATCTTATCAATGTCAACAAGTATGTTTGATTTGATTAGTCTGTGCAGTTGTTAGAAGAATTGTTTAATCAGGTTGGATTGGTATTGTAAGTTCCGCCATCTGTCCAAATTGTGTTTGACCACGTTGTTGAGTAGAAATTAGCATTGGTTACGGTAGCGCTTTGGAAATTAGCATTGGTCAAGTCGGCGTGTTCGAGGTCCGCATTGGTCAAGTCGGCATTTGCGAGGTCCGCATTGGTCAAGTCGGCATAATCGAGGTTCGCATTGATCAAGTCGGCAAGTCGGAGGTTCGCATTGGTCAAGTTGGCATCATTGAGATTCGCGTCGGTTAAGTCGGCCATCGTGAGGTCCGCATTGGTTAAATCGGCCTGATAGAAACTCGTACCGGTCAATTCAGCAAGTAAGAAGTTCGCACCGGTCAAGTTGGCATCATTGAGATTCGCGTCGGTTAAGTCGGCCCATTGGAGATTCGCACCGGTCAAGTTGGCATCGTAGAGGAGCGCATCGGTCAAGTCGGCGCTTTTGAGGTTCGCATCGATCAAGTCGGCATTTGCGAGGTTCGCATCGATCAAGTCGGCATATTCGAGGGTCGCATCAGTCAAGTCGGCATAAAAGAGGCTCGCATCGATCAAGTCGGCACCATTGAGATTCGCGTCGGTTAAGTTGGCCCATCGAAGTTTTGCCCCGGTCAAGTCGGCCAGGTCGAGGCGTGCATCGGTCAAGTCGACCTTGTCGAGGTATGCGCCGGTTAAGTCGGCCCATTGGAGATTCACATGGGTCAGGTTAGCCGCACCACAACGGCCACCACATTCAATAGACTCTTTATTGAATTCAGCATTTTGTAGGTATGTATGATTCATTCCTGTGTGAATAAATGTGGCATTCATTGCGATGATATTTCGTAAATTTGCACCATCTAAAGTAGCATAATCAAAAGTTGTATTTTGTAAATTAGCCCCACGTAAGTTAATACCAGTCAAATCTATTCCTGTCAAATCCATGTAACTGAGGTCAGCACCTGCGCAGTAAGCATATGGCCCTAATTGGCATGTCGTGGTATTCAAATTCAAACTAATAATTTGACTTTGCAATGATGCAGTAACATTATACAAAGCATATTCTGTTTGGTTTAGATTATTTTCTAATCGATTTAAATCAGACTGCAACTTAGAAATATTGTACTCTAGCGAAGCAATTGTAGCGTTTTGTAGAGAAATCTGATTTTCATAATTTGCTATGACACTTGGATTTACATCTTGACCGGGGCTACCGTCTGCTCCATCAGCTCCATCTGCTCCATCTGCTCCATCTGCTCCTCCAAAGCACCCTGCAAGGGACATAGTAATCATCAGCAGGCAAAAAAGTAGGGCAATAGGCCTCTTCATGACATGGTTTTTGTTAGACGGCCATTAAATCCTTGTGAGTTTGCGATTTCATTTCTTGCCTAAAGAATTGGTTTCATTTGAAATGTTCTAACAAAATCGTATGCAGAAGGCTGTCGAGAATTAAAGTTCCTGTATCTATATGTCGGTTGGCGTTTCCAATATTTGTTAAGTCAATTAACGACGACCTATATCGTAACTCTCATTGAGGAGAGGCTTTAGTTCAGGCCATGGCCGAGAAGTTCTCCACCATCCTGGCTTGGGAAGGGAGTTCAGAAATCGGCCGCAGGCTCTCTGCGCTGGTCCCCGATGACTTGACCCACGAATTGGAGGAGAACGGAGATTCTTCTATTCTGACAATCACTGTTGAGGCAGACGATTTGGAAAACCTCAGAGAGATTGTGGATTCCTTACTCACCACATTCTCTGATCAAGATGAATGAAGGTCGAGAATTACCGGGGCATGGTCGCTTACTTCTAATCCTCCTTGCCTATCGATTTCAACTGAAATGAAGCGCTCTTTAGCTGCTTTATTTCCTAAGACATAATCGATCCTCCATCCCCTATCCTTAACGCGGGCTTGGCCTCGATTTGACCACCAGGAGTAAATCTTGACGTCTGGGCCAACATGCTCTCTAAACAAATCGTGCCATCCATCATTCAGCAAATCGGTGAACCACTCTCTTTCATGTGGTAAAAACCCACTCGATTTCGCGTTCCCTTTTGCGTTCCAAATGTCGTTTTCAGTGTGTGCAATGTTGAGGTCTCCCGCTACTATTACTGGTTTGTCTGAGGCGAACATTGGCTTGATGAAATCTCTCCACTGCGCCATCCAGTCTTCCTTGTATCTCTGTCTTTCTTCTTTGGAAGACCCGCTTGGAAGGTAAGTATTGACTAGAGTAATGTCGCCATGCTGGGTTACGAGTACTCTGCCCTCTGAATCCTCAGGGTCAAGACTGCCTTTCATGCCTCTACTAATTTCTTTCATATCTACTCGAGAAATTGTAGATACTCCAGAGTACCCTTTCTTTTCTGCAGGATGTAAAATCATCTCGCTACCCTTTGGAGGTGTCCATTTTGGTGGCAATTGTTCAGGCAGGCATCTTACCTCTTGCAACATCCAAATGTCCGCATCAATCTTGTCAACAAATTTGTCGAATCCCTTACGGATTGCGGCCCGAATTCCGTTGACGTTCCAAGTGACGATCCGCATATTCACTCTCCGTGCTAGACGGTGCTTCAAATCATCCCATCAGAAAGTTGTCCTCTAGAATCTGTAAGTGTGATTGAATTGTTCTCACGTCTAGTGATAATGTGAGACCTCCATCCTGAGACCCTCTCATCAAGTAAATCCTCGATTTTTGATACTCCGCCTGACAAAGCAATACAAGAGAAATGACTCATACCAGGTGCTTTCTTTGAATGAATTGCTGCCAAATCCAAAACCGCTACATCATCCTTTACTATGCCGTGTAAACCATTGAGTGGTCTATTATCCAAAACTACATCCAATGTTGAAACCTTAACAGCATCACCAACGGGTGACCCTGTGCACATTCTAACTTCATCGGCTTCTATCTTGAGACCTTTTGAGGTGATTACGCCTCCGTCATAAGTTTCTTTGATTTTCATACCGGTCTGAATTGGAATGCCAACTTCTTCCAAAGTTGATGCAAGTCGGCCTATCAACCCTGACCACCCTTCGCCCACAACGCACAACTTGCCCTTTAGCAACGCATTCCGTCTTTCAGGTATATCTTGGCCCCAGCCTGAAATCAAACGAATTGCGTCTTCTCTAACGCTGTCTTTTCCTAGTTTTAGATCGAGTAACTCTTTTGGATTATTTATTGGATATAAAATTCCATGGCCTACTATCATTACCTTATTTGGGCGCAGTGGTCTAAGTGATGGTTTGACCTTACTGACCTTCTTGACCATTTTGTGAAGTTCTCCACCCTTCAATAATAGGTGTGGGCCATGTTCTAGTTGGTGGCCAAATGATTCCTCACTGGTTCCACGTCCACCGATTCGCTTTCTTTTTTCTACGATGAAAACCTGATTTTTTGCGATGTGTTCGCGGGCGGCTGTAACGAGCCCATGTATGCCCGCGCCCACAACCAAGATCCGCTTCATGACCACCCCAGAAGGTGCATAACCATCAAATCCTCGCACCTTTAGGGGATTTTATGCCCGACAATCCGCCACCCCCTCATGATAGGGGCAAGGAATTGTGGAGCGCCTCTGAAGGCCCTAGCCGTATGCTAATTTCAAGCATCGACAGATGGACCAGTGCCCTACTTGCAGATGATGGCATAGACATGCCATTCATGGGAGGGGCCGAGAGCGTTGAGGCAACTATCGTTGCAAAAAGCGGTGGAATTCTTGCAGGTTGTGCTGCGGTTGACCACATGTTGCAAATTTGGGCAGGCGGATTGCAAATATCATGGAGCCATGGAGAAGGTAGGAGCATTGCCGTAGGTGATGAAATCGCTACCATTCGTGGAGACAAAGAGGCGATACTAGCTTTGGAAAGAACTATTCTAAACATACTAGGCCAACTTTCGGGAATTTCTACTGAAGCAAAAAAATGGTCTTCAATTGCTCCAAAGCAAATAGCTTGCACAAGGAAAACGATTTGGGGATTGCTAGACAAGTGGGCAGTCCACCTTGGCGGAGGTTTAACTCACAGGCTATCAAAACAAGATGCAAAAATGATTAAAGAAAACGATCTTGCTGTTATGTACCCTGAACTTGAAAGCAATGGAGCGAGGATTTCGAAATACTTGTCCGATGTTGCCCCTGGCGACTACGGGGCCTTCCTAGAGGTAGAAGTTCGCGAAGAAAAAGAAGCGATAATGGCGGCATTCACATGGTCAGAGAGAAGAATGATTGACGGCCACGATAGGCTGGTAATTATGCTTGACAATTTTAATCCAGAGAGGTGTAAGTCGGTTGCAGATGAACTAACTGAAATGGGCCTTAGAGAACACGTAGTCCTAGAGGCCAGTGGCGGCATTGTTCTAGATAGTCTTGAAGACTGGAGAGAATGTGGACTTGATGTGCTTTCTACAAGTATGATCAATAGGGGCACCGCTCCTCTTGATTTGTCAATGTTGATAAATGAAAACTGAGGAATTAGTATGAATGATGATGAAAATGTAGTAGACTCTAGTCACCCAAGATACGAATCTTTGATGATAAGAAAAAAAATTGCCGACGCCGGAGTAAAGGGTATGTTAGCAGATTCGGCAATGATTGCACATGGGAGAGGTGAAGCCTTCGATTATTTGCTTGGAGAGCAGACGATACCTTCTGCATTACAAGCAACCAGAGAAGCTGCTGCAAGATTAGCGCGCGCAAGGAAACCTATTCTTTCCCTAAACGGAAACGCTATCGCACTAGCAGGACAGGATTTCCTCACAATCGCTAGTCAATTAGACTGCCCTATTGAAATCAATATTTTCTACAGAACTCCTGAAAGAATGGGCGCACTACTAGGCCATCTGAAGATGCTGAATATGAAATTGGGCCTCGATGTTGAAATTTTAGGTGGAGTTCCTGACGCAAGAATCCCGGGCCTAGAAGGGCCAAGAGGGGCCTGTCAAAGCATCGGCATCTTCGAGGCCGATACTATCCTTGTTCCTCTAGAAGATGGAGATAGATGTGAGGCGCTCGTTGCTATGGGCAAGGAAGTGTTAGTTATTGACCTAAATCCTCTTTCTCGCTCCTCTAGGAGAGGAACCGTTGGAATTGTAGACGAAGTTACTAGAGTCACGAAAAATCTGATTCAAATGATCCCACAAAGGCCCGAGGCTACTGAATGGAATAATGATCAAGCACTCCAGTCTGCTCTGAATCACATCACCTCATCTATGGCAACTAGATTTCAATGAAATCAAAGTTGGCTAAGTTTAGAGGATAGGATACCGCTTATTGACTCGCCAACTTGGCTGCATGATGCTGTTCCGCCGAGATCATATGTCAAAGACTTGCCACCTCTAAGGTGATCTGCAACGCTTTCGTCAATCAAATTTGCAATAGTAATTAGTTCGTCCTCACCATTCTTACGCCCTAACCAATCCAGCATCATCTGAATTGAATTTATGCTAGCGATAGGGTTCACTTTATTTTGCCCAGCATGCTTTGGAGCACTGCCGTGTACTGGCTCGAAGAAGGCGTGACTATCTCCAACGTTACCTGAAGCAGCCATTCCCATTCCACCCTGCAATACTGCACCCAAGTCTGTTGCTATATCTCCAAACATGTTTGAAAGAACAACTACGTCGTAACATTCAGGGGCCCTTGTCAGCCATTGCATAAATGCATCAATGTAGCCGTGGTCGGTTCCAATGGAAGGATAAGAGAGTGCTACTTCATCGAATACTCTACGGAAAAGTTGGCATCCTCTAGTTACATTACTCTTGTCGATACAAGATACTCGCTTCTCTCCATCAGAAGGTGCTCCATTGCGAGTTGTAGCGATTTCGAATCCCATCTTTACCAAGCGCTCTGTACCACTATAGGAAATCGGCCTTGGGTCATATGCAACTTCACCTTCCAGCCCTGGGAAGGTCATTTCAGGAGGAGTATATTCCTCTCTTCCTAATGCCCTGTCTGCGCTTCTTCGAAGAAGAGCGTGATAGAGACCTTCGGTGTTTTCTCTTAGAACTGTCATATCGACCATTCCCGGCTCCCATATCTGAGTAAATTTGCCGTGAACTTTGTGCGGTACACCCTCATAGAGTTTGATTGGCCTTACATTTGCATACAAATCTAGACCTGCCCTCATTCCCAAAATAACAGAGCCCCCTGCAAGATCGCCGTTGGGAAGTCTTGCACCTGGATACCCGATAGCTCCCAAAAAAATTGCATCTGCTTCATCTCTGCAGAACTCAAAGGAGCCTTCAGCCCATTCTTCGCCTGTCTCTTTGTAATGTTGGCCGCCACACGGGATAGTTACTTGCTCAAATCCGTGATTTGTGTGGGCCTGAACGGTATCGAGTATCCGCATCGCCTCTATTGCCACTTCTCTGCCAGTTCCATCCCCGGGCAAGATTGCGATGCGGTGGTCGCTCATACCCTCGGTAAAAGGCGCGCCTACATGAAAGCGACCCCAAGAGATTCGTGAGTGGTCAAAGGGTAATGTCCAGTGGAGAAGAAATACGTTTGTTGCAAGCGCGCAGTACTGCAATCTTGCATTTGAAGAGCACCTTTTGGTTCTTGGTGTATCTTTATGGAGTGCCACTACACCGGATGAAAGCATGGCTGAGGATGGTCGCGATAAATCCGAAGAAAGGGTGCGGATTGACCAGCTTCCTCCTGCTGTAAAACGATTGGTTGATGCTATGATTGGCATTGACCCGAATTTTAAGATTGAAGATTGGTTGATAAAAAAGGCCAATGAAGATTTAGCAGTCCTGAAATTAGATATCCAACGAGAAAGGTTACAGCTTGAGCAAAAAATTCACCGCCTGGAATCTTTGGCTAAAAGGCTTGGTCAAGAAGACATTCGAGAAATTCCAAAGGGACAAACCAACTTGTTTGACTGCTTCGATATTCCCTTGCCTTTGAAACATTTGACGGACAGAATTGAAGAAATTATTGATGAAGAGCCACACCCTGCTGGCACGTTCATCAATTTACTTCCAGATGATGGTTGTGATGACCCTCTTTTGGCAGTTACCGCACAAATGATGTTAATAATGGCGCAAGAAAAAATCGGAAGGGGTGCTAAATTCATCGAATTGGAAGAATTGTTTTCTCCCCTGGCGAATAATGGAATTTCTCCCGATGAATGTAATGAAGCCCTTGACCATTTACTAATCACAGGGCAAATACATGAAATCGATGATGATTGCTTTATTCCAGATGAATGAATTTATGGGAGCCCAAGGACTTCCTACCTTGCTTCAATATATATCGCAGACCAATATTTACTATGATGGGCATAATACGTTCTGCAATAATCGGCGCTTGTACTTGGTGGATGTTGATTGTACTCGATGTTAAACCGCCAGTAGCCGCAGCAATAGGTATCTCTTGTGCTTTTTTCACTGAGGCGATGGTTCAAGCAAATGCAAAAAGTCATTTGCGGCATAAAGCAACATCACTGCAAAGTGAGTTGAATATAGCAATAGGGCAACTGACTGAGATGAAGAGAGCACTAGACCTAACGACTAGTGATCTAAGGGAGGCTTTGGACGAGCTGCATCGTAGGGATGCAATCGGTAGTCCTGCGGCGCGAGAACTCTTGACGAGACAAGAAGAGGCCATGGAAGCACAAAGAACGGCGATAGAGGTTTCAACTGACCGGTCCTTTGAAACTTTAGAGTCGCTTGAGAGAATGATCATTTCTCAAGGTGAGCAAACCGCAAGAGTACAAGAGGTTCTATCTATGGTTCTAAAACAACTGGCCCTTGAGCCGCGCCAACATATCAATATGCGAGATTCTGTACTCACGCAGGAGAATAGTTCAACACCTGCAATGACTGACGACCTCATATCTCTGATGGGTTAGGTGTGGCCAATGCACATATCGATGAAGGAATTAATGCGCTTGAAATTGCGCTCAAAAATATACTCTCCATTCATCGGCATAGGGATTATCTCAGTTGCAATTGGAATCGTTACGGGTTTGAGATATGATGACCCGCTGGTAATTGGTAGCCATACATATTTGTTAATCGCTGGAATTCTTTCAGTATTTACCGGAATTTTGTTGTATCAAAATGAAGAAGTGTTTGCTCAAAAATATGACATGACACATCTTCTCGATATCGATGACAAAGAAGAACGGTATCAAGCATATTTAGACCATCTGTCCGAATGGATTGCAGGCGATATTGAAGAAATCAATCCAACGAGGAGCAGGGGTGCAGATCCGGCAGGCCCTGACTGGGGCAAAACCGATTTCAAATTGGGGCACGAACCAGTAAGAAGAGATGCTATCGCAGAGGGCAAGAAATATTCTGGAATGGAAGGAGATTTGACTTCGGGTGAAAAAATGGTTGCGGATGCAAATAGCAAATATGCAAAGATGGCACAAAAGAGATGGGAAATTGCGGAAGCAAACGATCCGGACCTTATCGAATATGGTGTTGAAAAATTAGGAGACCTAGTAAAAACAGATTATTTCGAGAAAAATGCCGATGAAGGTGTTTTTGCTAAAGTTGCAAATCCAGACGATAGTACCCATTGATACAATAAGCCAGCACTAACAGGCAAGTGGGATGAAAGCCATTGTTGTGGCAGGCGGTCGCGGTAGCAGGCTCTACCCTATGACTAAATTCACACACAAAACACTGCTTCCATTATGTGGAAGGCCGATTATCGATTACGTTCTCTCAACAATAAGGCGCGCTGGAATAACCGATATCACAATAATTGGGAACAAATTCATTGATAAAATTAGAAACCACGTTGGTGATGATGTAAATTATGTGATGGAGGTAGAGCCACTTGGCGTTGCGCCCGCTCTACAACTTGCCAGGAATGGAAACGAAAACTGCCCACTATTGATTTGGTTTTCAGATAACATAACCAATATTGATCTAAATCAGGATGTTGAAAATTTCTCAAAAGGTGCGATTTTGCTTACACGGGAGGTCGATAATCCAAGTGATTTTGGAATTGCCATACAAGAAAATGGGAAAATAGTTGACGTCGTTGAAAAACCATTGGATGATTGTGGTAACCTAGCGATTGGAGGAATTTACATTTTTGACGAAAATTTCTGGGCATGCCTTGATTCTGTCCAAGGTAATGAAAACTTCTCGATATCTGACGTAACTCGGCAATATATTTCAAAAGGCAATGTGAAGATAATTTCAGTAGGAGAAAACACTTGGATTGATTGCGGGACACCCTCTAGCATGAATAGAGCTGCTAAGATGGTAGAAATGGGTATTTTTCATTTAGGGAGTGATTAGTTTGCGAATCGGTATAATTGGTGCAGGGATTGTTGGAAGCACAATTGAGCATTGCTTTAGTGACGTGCACGATCTTTTTGTTCATGACCCAGCAAGAGGGACCTCAATTACAGATGTAACTGGAAATTGTGATATGGCATATATTGCCGTACCAACTCCTGCCATGGAGGATGGTTCGTGCGACATCAGTATTGTGGAGAATACTCTTGATGAATTGCCTGACGGTTTCATTGCAGTGATAAAAAGCACAGTAATTCCTGGCACTACGGCTATGTTACAACAAAAATATCCTAATCTAAAATTAGGTTATTCTCCTGAATTCTTAGTTGAAAGGCAGCGCCTCGAAGATTTTGCAAATCAGAGGATTTTAGTTGTTGGAACCGAATTCAATGAAGTTGCGGAACTTGTTTTCAAACACCATAAAGAGGCGGGCGTCCTTATTGGAGACAAAACGTTTCACATCACTTCTGCTGAAGCTGAAATGGTGAAATATACCAAGAATAATTTCTATGCTTTGAAAGTAATATTTGCTAACCAGATGCATGACATATGTGAGGCTATGGGGATAGAATGGTCTGTAATTAGAGAAATTATCACTACACCCCAAGACCAACCTATTGGAGATTCGCATCTTGAGCCATTGATGGGATTGAATCGCGGTTTCGGGGGCAAATGTTTGCCAAAGGATACTTTGGCATTGAGAGAACTGGCTAGAAAATTGAAAGTGGATTACGACCTCTTGGATGCTATGCAGAGTGACAATTCTGCATTGAGAAACGTCGCCACTGGAAAGACTTCAGATGTGGAAACGGAGGACGACTGATGGCTATTGAACACGGCTCGTTTCCAAGATATGTGATGACTGCGATGGTCAATTTCTCAGCCTTCTACGCACTATGGGAAATTTCCGTTTTCCTATTACCAGATGAAAATTATTGGCCCACGGTTGCTTGGGCTATTGCTTGGTTCCTAGGTTCGTTTCAAGCCCATTGGACACACAGAATCTGGACTTTTGATTCACACCGGGACATAAAATGGACAATACCGACAACAATGGCCCTATACATCATTGGCGGAGTAGGGTCAACCGCTTGTTACTACATAGGGACGGTATCTTGGGAATTGAATGAAAGAATTGTATTCCTTGCCAATTCTAGCTTATGGGGATTCCTAAATTATCTTGGACAAAGGGAAATTGCATTCAAAGAAGTTAGTAATTCTCCCCTCTCAGAAACCGAATGATTTTGGAAAATAAACCTGGATTTGGTTTTTCTTCCAAACCAAGACGCCAGTCCAATTCACCTGCTCTATCATATCTAACAACATCATCAAAGCCACCAATCCACTCTCCATCGATGAAAACTTGTGGGATCTGCTTTGCACCCTTTGTTCTAATGGAAAACTCAAGATCTGTCTTTTTCGATTTGCCTAGCCGCTTTTCTGTGTAGTTTACTCCCTTTGTGTCAAGGTATTGCTTTACACTAACACAAGCAGGACAGCCTTTGTTTGTGTAGACTTCAACCTCGGCCATGCCTCTTCGCCTCAATTTTATCACTTGAATTGCTCGTTAACGGCGTGGGATTCAAGACCTACGGCGGATACGAGGTCAATATGCTGCCCGACACGGTGCACAAACTGCCCCAATCTGAAAGATTTGCGTACGCTAGACTACTAGCATACATGACTAGAGTTGATAACGAATTAACCGTTGAAGAAATGGCAATGTTTGAACAGAGATTAGGTACTGCTTTGCTATCACCAAAACAAAGACAAATGATTCGTGCTGATTTGAAAAATCCTCCTCCACTTGAAGAGTGCTTGGAAGACTTAGGCGATGAGGCTGGAAGATTGGCTCTAAGAGATGCTGTTTTGATGGCGGCATCCGATGGAACGGTAGATGAAGACGAAAAAGAAGCGTTGGAAGAGATTGCTGAACACTTAGGCTTGTCTCCGGATGCTGTCAAAAGGCTGCTTAAGTGGACTGTTGAAGGATATGCTTGGATGCAGGCAGGTTATGACTTGTTGAATGATTTGTCAAGGTGATTGATCTGTTACCTGATGCTGCACTTTCCCTTTCAGAGGAACAGCGAAGGAAGATTGCCTGCACACTAGTTATGGTTGCTGCTGCTGATGGCGCGCTAGTACGTGAAGAAATTTCTGCGATTGAGGCTGCAATGGGTGCAATGATGTTACATCCTGAAAGTCGGGAAGAAGTTAGACAATTGCTTACTCAGCCGCCGGATTTAGAGTCTTTACTTGAAGGAATGGAAACTTCTGCAATAAGGCTCGCTTTGAGAGATTCTGCATTACTGGCTTCGGTTGATGGGGACTATGATGGTGCTGAATTGGCGGCTTTGAAGAAAATTTCAAAGGCTGCGGGATTAAAGAAAAAAAATCTTTCAGAAATATTGGATTGGGTTTCAGAGTCTTGGAAAATGGGAGCGGTTGGCCGCTCAATAATATCCCTACAGATGCCTGGCGATGAGGAAATTCTTTGAACTAAAACATAAGGATTTTTTAATCCCAATTTACGGATGTTGGTTCGAACTTACCGGAATCAAGAAAAAATAGGATTTTACCCCCACATTTTATTATTGATACCTCCTTAGAAGCAACCAGCGCAATGCGTGTTTGATGAGTGAAGTAAAATGGGAATACATCCAAAGATAGGAATTACCGGCCTGCCAAGGTCTGGAAAATCTGCAGTTCTAGCGAAAGTTCTAGAGATGCTAGAGGAAGAGCGGCGTAGAGAAATCAACGCTCGAGGGGGGGACGGTGCGAACACCGACATCATCGGCGGAATGCGAACCGAACCCCTCGTGGAAAATTCTGAAAGAGTTGGTTACAAAGTGATCAGCATCAACACCGGTGATGAGGCTGTAATGGCTCACAAATCAATCGACAGTAGGCTTCGTGTTTTGGGCTATGGAATTGATACTGAGGCTTTAGAAAGTGTTGCTATTCCAGCAATTGAACACGCAAGAGATTACTCCGAAGTTATCGTAATTGACGAAATTGGAAAGTTTGCTGTTGAATCTGAAGGATTCGTAAATGCAGTTAGGTCTGCCTTAGAGGTAGATAAGCCGACCCTACTCGCATTGCACAAGAAAAGCAGACACCCGCTTCTGCAAGATATTAGAAGAAGGGATGATGCTCGTATCCTAGAGGTTACTCCTGTAAATCGCGCATTACTTCCTTACAAAATTCACAAATTAATGCGTGAAACTTATTGAAAAAGAATTGATTCATTATTTCAGGTTGCGATTTTATGACTCCTGCCCGCAGTGCTCAAAGACTTCTTCTTGGCACTGGTTTAGGTTTGGTTTTGGCAGGAGGATTTGGACTGATTTCTGGATTGATTTCTATCGATGAGCCCGGCCCAGGATTTCTTATTCCCGCATTTGGTTTGGTTTTCTTGATTTTGTCTGGACCGACGGGTAGAGGAGAAGGGCCGCTAGCTGATTTGTTTCCAAATGAAGATGATTCGATTATGGCTGCGCGCGTTGAGAGTGATGTTACTCAACAAATCCAAGATGCTGAGCTTGGAAGTGCATGGGCAAAACTTGAGCATTCAATTTTGTCTAAAGAAATTGAAGAAGAGTAATTCTGTTCAAATTTTATCAATCGTTTCTTAGAAAGGTTTGATTCCTTTGACGGTTTCCACAGGGTTGAGGGAGAAGTATGAGTGAAGTCCCAGATGGCCTATACTATACCAAAGAACACGAATGGATTAGAGTTGAAGGAGACGAAGTTGTGATCGGTATAACCGACCATGCTCAGGACGCTCTAACAGACATCGTATACATCGAATTACCAGAAGTTGGCATGACATGTGAAGATATGGGCGAGTTCGCAGTAGTGGAATCCGTGAAATCCGCTTCACCTATTTTCGCACCACTAGCTGGAGAAATTACCGCTGTAAATGAAGAATTAGAAGATGCTCCAGAATTAATGAATGAAGAACCATATGGTGCGGGATGGATAATTAGAATGAAACTCGACGATTCTTCAGCAGTATCCACGTTAATGTCGCCGGCAGATTACAAGGCTGAAATTGGCGAGTGAATCTCCAATGTTCCATATCTATGTTGACGGTTCCTGTATAGGCAATCAGAATGTGGATGAAGAAACCCCTGCGGGTTGGGGAGTTGTTGTAATAACGGGGTCCAACGACTTGGGAAGGGGCAACGGTGAAATTTCTCATGAATTCTATGGTAAGGTCATAACCAACCCTAACGATTCTAAATTCATTGGAGCTGAAGTGGGATCCAACAATACTGCAGAGCTGACCGCGTTTGCACAGGCTTTACGTTGGGCCTTAAGCGAAGGCGGCGATTCTGAAATTGTGATAAAGACCGATTCACAGTATGCGGGAAATCAGGCGACAGGGGCTTGGAAAGCAAAAGCGAATCAAGCGTTGGTCGCTCATGTGCAAGCGCTATGGAATGAAGTATCTGAATTACGTAAATTGTCTTGGAGTCATGTGAAAGCACACAGTGGCCATCGATGGAATGAAAGAGCAGACCATTTAGCAATTAGAGCCGCTACTGATGAGACCCCAATGTCTCTCTCTTTTTGGAAACCAGGTCAGCGTTGAAGACGTTGTGCCAACCAATTTCTCATTTCTTCAGAGATGTCTTCTCTCCTCAATGCATAATCAATTTGGCTTTTGAGCCATGCGAGCGGAGCTCCGGAATCATACCACTGGTATCCTTCTAATTCGACACCAATCAATCCTTGATTATTCATCCAATGTCTTTGAACTGCGATGGATTGCAATTCCCCATACTCTTCGAAGCTATATTTTGCCAGTAAATCCGCTGTATCTTCAGTAAATAGATACCTTCCACATAATACTAGGTTTGAAGGGGCTGTACTTCGACTTGGTTTTTCGATTATGTCCTTTACCAAATTACCATTCATTGAAACTACTCCGTAGTTTTCTGGGTCTTCTACCGCTGCTAAGCCAACGCATGGCAATGAGGTTTTACTGAATTCTTCGACCAATAATTTAGATGCATTTGAGGCCTTATATCCGGAAACTCCAGAATAAGAGTCCAAGAGGATATTGTCTCCTAGAAGTACCAAAAATGGACCTTGTATCGAGTGTAGAGCACAATTTAGTGCATCGCCGAATCCTTTCGGAACTTCTTGAACATGGACCTTTATTTCTACATCATTGAATGGAGAAATCAATTCCTTATCAATATCAGAGCGCTTTTGTGCTGCCCTAGAATTGTCTGAAAGAATGCTGCTAAAATCCTTAGTTGGTGAAGTGATGATGTGTAACCTCTTTGCACCCGCATTAATGGCTTCCCTTGCAAGATGGGTCATCGCAGGAATGTCCACCAAAGGAAGCAATTCCTTAGCAATCGCAGCGCTCGCTGGCAGCATCCTAGAGCCGATGCCGCCCGCAACAATCACTGCGTCCTCAACCGCCGCCATATTCACTCTAACATCCCCATTCCTTTCAAGCGTCGCGGCCCACAGGCATGTTCATGGGGGAAAAGGCGGAGTGGAGAGGGTTCGCCGCCATAGGAGTGGTTTTGGTTGCAATTACCTTCACTGATTTGTCACCCGAAGGCCCTTGGAATGATTCTACTTTCACTTCTGGCTCAATTGGACTAATTGGGCTTTGTTTCGTTTACGTTGCTTGGTTTAGAATGACTTTTGAAAAAAAAGGCCTTGTTCCTACATTGGATTTGTGGAATGATCCCGCAGAAACCTCTCCTCTGGTGATAGTTACAGGTTTGGTCATCCTCGGAATAGCATATGCTGTTGGGAGAATTGATTTCTTTCCTGAACCTGCTGGACTAATATTGTCGCTGATTGGATTACTTGTAACAACTAATGGAGTCTATGTTTGGATGTCGACACAAGGTCCTTTGTCAAGTGAGGAAGAATAGTTGAATTTCAATTTTGAATTTCAACCTAATCCAAGAAACCCATGTCGTCTAGCATATTCAATGCGTCATCGAGTTCAGGTAGTTCGCCTTCAGTCATATCCGAAACGTGAATTTCAGAGTGTTCTGGCGTAGTTGGTTGGTCTGCTTTTCCGACTAACCATTGTTTCCATTGTGCAACTCTATCTTTATCCTTAACTTGCATTGGGCCCCACAATCCTTCAATATCAAGCCCATCTAATGAGCGGATAGTTGTCGCAAATCTGTCTGCGTCGACTTCATCCATTCGCATCAATAACTCTCGTAATCTGGTTAGAACGGTTTCATCGCCGTCAGCCCAAAGCTTTGGTATGATTCCGCGTGAATCTTCTGAAAACTCTTCCAAATAGTCACGTATAGTGTATACTAAATTTCGGCGCACTATCCTTGATTTGTGACCACACAATTCTGCAATTCTATCTGCCCACATTTCTTTGTCAATGAATCTCAAGTCGCCTACGGTAGCGCTCGCAGCAGCCAAAACACTCTCGTCTTCATCATCCAACATTCCGTTGAGAAGAGGTATTGCATCAGTAGTAATCCTTCTGAAAAGCCTAGTAAGAACGTCTGCCATTGCTCTTCGAGTAAGAAGATCGTCTCTTTCATGCAAAATACGTATGCACTCTAGCGCTGAATCCTTATCTCCTTCAATCAATTTTGCTAGACATAAAACCACTCTACTGGAAACCTCTTGCGAGGGATCTCCGGCTCTGCGAATTAAGATTTGAGGAATTCCAAGAGGTTGAATTAATTCCTTTCTTTCAAGTAATAATTTGCACCACTCAATCAGAAGTTTTCGGCGTTCTTCTCCGCTATTTTCTAATTGCTCCATCATCCACTTTGCTGCATCTGCACCTGCCTCGTGAGCAACAACGGAGGTTGTCCGAGGCACCATTCCATGCGGATTCCAATCCAAATTAGCATTCGAAACTTCAGGTTGTGTATGCCATGTTCCTGGTCTTTCAGCAAGAGCTATCGATTCGACAAGGTGGTAACCTTGGTGTACCGACTGGCCGTGAGATTCTGTACACAATCCATTGATTAATGCAACAGATAACCACCATCTATCAGCATCCGGGCTTGATTGGTCTAGGGCTTGTGCAAGCCATTCTGTAGCGATTGCGAATTGTAATCTCTCAGTGAGTACATCCAATCTTTTCATCAACCACTTCTCATGAATTTCGAATGGATCATCAGAGAGGTTCATTCTGTGTGGTACAATCAAATCAACTACGATTGCAAGATGCCGGTCAAACATCCCTCTGTCTGCTTGAAGTAAGCCAACCCCCATCTCGATGATTTTCTCTTGCTCTTTGGGGTGAACTACGGGGAAATCCGGGTCACTAAGTGGTGGGAACGGCAATGGCCATGATTTCAAACCAAGTTCAATAGATGCGGCTAAGCTCTCACACAACGATTCAAGCACACCCTCTGAGACTCGATGTCTGCTTTTCATTCAAGCCACTTCCCAAAAGTGCTTCGATTCCATTATGGAATTGCCTCAAATGTCCAGTTCGATATTTAGGTTCTGAATCAGTTCCTTGTATCGGTTACGGATTGTAACTTCGGTAACGCCTGCAACTTCTGCTACTTCACGCTGAGTTCTGCGCTTACCACACAGTACGCTAGCGATGTAAATAATTGAAGCTGCGATACCTGTAGGACCTCTGCCACTGGTTAGTTCCTTTTCTTGTGCGGCCTTGATCAGTTCGTGGGCTTTTGCTTCTACCTCTGCATCTAATCCCAATCCAGAGCAGAATCTTGAGATGTAATCTTCAGGGCCTGTTGGCATGATTTTCATCTTCAGTTCGCGGACCATGAATCTGTATGTTCTACCGATTTCCTTTCTTCCAGTTCTACTAGCTTGTCCGATTTCATCTAGTGTTCTTGGAACGCCACATTGTCGGCATGCTGCATAGAGTGACGCTGCTGCGACTCCTTCGATTGAACGACCGCGGATTAGTCTCTTTTCTACTGCCTTCTTGTAATTTACAGCTGCTGCTTCTCTTACAGATTTTGGGAGTTCAAGGCGACTTGCCATACGATCTAATTCGGCTAGAGCCATTGCAAGGTTTCTTTCTGTAGCATTTGATACACGAGATCTCTTCTGCCACTTACGCATTCGATAAAATTGGGAACGGTATCTGGAGTTGATTGTTTTTCCAGAGTAATCCTTGTTTTGCCAATCGATATCTGTTGACAATCCCTTGTCGTGTAGCATCACTGTCATTGGTGCACCAGTACGTGCGCGCTGGTCGCCTTGCTCTGGAGAGAATACTCTCCATTCTGCGCCTTGGTCGATTACATTGTCCTCTAAAACTAGACCGCAATCATCACACACGACTTCTCCACGAGTTTCGTCGCGTGTGAGTGAGCGGCTTCCACATTCAGGACATTTTACGATATCTTCTACATGTTGGTTGTCTGCCATAATCTCACATCCTCGGTATAGCATATGCTTACCGAATAATTATCAAAACCCTCCAACGGGGGTTATTTAAATAATTCGGCGACACGGTTAATATGGTTTCTATGCTGATTTGCTTGTAATACAACGTTTTTGAAAAATAATTGTTTGTTTGAATTTTTATCAAATTAAATCCTTCGAAGAAGCCACATTAAATTCCCTGATTTGTGTATTTACTGTTGCGAATAATTACACTGGTTCAGAATTATAACCACTTTTCAATCTCCGAACCCGTTATACCTCTCCGCCGTCTGAAAGAATTCGGTGAGAGGTGTGAGTGAGAGTTGGCCGCCCAAACAAATCAGCCTAACACCGGGAAAAAGGGTTCTTTTCCTTACCAAAAATTTAGACCTAATCAAACGCCAACTTTACGACGGCCTAGACCTAAGAATGAGTGATGTATCTCCCGAAGATTTGCTCGACGACATAAACACCGATGTCATGACCCCGGCATGGGTTTGCTTTGATCACAAGCCTTCTGAAATTGCAAAAAACGCGTATGCTGGATTGATGCATGATGGCATGAGAGTGTTCTCAGAAAAGGCTCTAATCAATGGCAGTTTTGAGGTAATCGTATCTGGTCAGAGAAAGGGTACTGGCTCGTCTAGAGAAACCGCTGCTCAATGTGAAAGGTGGGCAGGAATAAGAATCGTAATTGCTTCTTCTTTCGCTCCAATACATGAAAGAAACAATATCAATCTAGGCCAGTTAATGGGAGATTACGACACTCTAGAAAGGCTGCAGAACGGAGAAAGTATTGCACTTGAAGAGTTCACTTCAAAATACGACCCTGTTACAAAATTGATCATAGAGAACGGGGGTCTTTTCCCGTTTGCTGAAAAGTTGTCGAACCGGGAAATTACACTGCCTCCACTTGATACTGGAAACAAGCCAATGACAATGGCTGAGAAAATCATTGCCAGAAATTTGGTTGGGCATGCCGATGGTCAGTGTGTAAAGCCGCATGATCCTGTAATTGCTCAGGTGCAAGGAGGTTACAGTCACGAATTTACTACGGCTCAAGTTCACACTTTCCTCAGTGAAGAATACGGAGGAAATTACGAATTACCAAATCCAAGTAAATTCGCCGTATTCGAAGATCATCTACTTTACGCAGCGCATAATCCAAAATTCGTCCCGCACATGGCTAAAGTCCAAACTTTAAGAGATTTGCAAGTTGAATTCCAAAAGCATACTGGGGTCAGAGATTACTCGGCTGTAGACGGTGTGTCTCCCGGAATCTGTCACCAAGTTGCAAGAGAAGAATTCATTGAAATTGGTGATTTTATTCAAGCGACTGATTCCCACACATGCATGGGTGGTGCTTCCAACGCCCTAACGTATGGTGTTGGAGCAACAGAATATGCAAGTCTGGTTTATTCTGGTTTTACATTCGTCAAAGTTCCAGAATCAATTCGTTTTGAATTGGTTGGAAAGTTGAATGATGGTTGTACTGCAAAGGATGTTATTCTTCACATATTAGCAGACCATGCTAGAAAGGAATTAACTCTCAATCGGTCAATGGAATTTGGCGGCCCTGGCCTATCTTCTCTATCTGTTGATGAAAGAGCAACTCTCTGTAACATGGCGACAGAATGTAGCGGCAGAACTGGAATCTGTGAAGCGGATGGAGCCCTATACGATTGGATGGAGAAAGCACAACATCTTGACAGGTCAAAAATGGAATCTCTGTCTGTAGCGCCTGATGAAGGTGCTGAATATCATGGCGGCATCCACACAATAAATCTCTCAGAAATTGTTCCAATGGTTGCACATCCTGGAAATCCCGACAAAGGAATCCCCTCAGACCCAACCAATGGCGCAAATGTATCAGACATCGGAGATGTTTCAATCGACATAGCCTACGGTGGCTCTTGCACTGCCGGTAAAGAAGACGATATGGCATATTATGCCGAGGTATGTCAAGCAGCTAGTGATGCTGGTTTGAAAGTTAAAGATGGGGTTGAGTTTTTCATCCAATTTGGTAGTAAACAAGTCAAGGATTTAGCTATCAAAAGGGGATGGCACGAACTATTCGAAAGTGTTGGAGTGAAACTTATCGATCCTGGTTGTGGAGCGTGTATAGGTGCTGGCCCGGGCGTCTCAATCCAACAGGCCCAGGTAACAGTATCTGCAATCAATCGTAATTTTCAAGGTCGCTCAGGTCCCGGAAAATTGTATCTTGCTAGCCCACTAACTGTTGCGGCAAGCGCCTTTACTGGAAAAATAACCGCTTGGAAAGAAGGCTCATTTGATCAGTGATTTCATGTCGAAGAAATTGATTGCTAGCCTAAGTGTTGCTGGTGTTGTGGGCGGTATTGCATTTACGATATTCCTAACACAAACACTTCTTGCGCCATTGATTGAGAAGGCCACATGGTTCCCAGAAAATGGGGCATTAGGCATCGCTGCGTGGTTATTACTGTACGTTATTCTAGCGCTGTTGGTTGCTCCGGCAAGCTTACACAAATTTGTGTCAGGTGTTCTATTCGGGTTTTGGTGGGGCTGGGCGATTGCGTTTGTTGGGGCCTGTTTAGGTGCGATTCTACCATTTTGGCTTACTAAGAAATACATACATGGATGGGTCGAGAAACGGATGCAAGACAAACCGACCTTGCGGGCTATGAAAAAAGCGGTCAGTGAAGATGGTTTCAGGTGTGTTTTCCTCACTAGAACCAGTCTTGTAATTCCGTATCCAGTTCTAAACTATGGTTTTGGATTAACAGATGTTACTTGGAGAGATTATCTTCTAGGCAGCGTTGGAATGCTTGTTCCTGGCGCATTGTATGCTTATTGGGGGTCAAAAGCGGCAGACTTGTCGGTAGCAATGAGTGAAGGCAGGGATTGGACATATTGGGCAGCCGTTATTGCCTCAATTATAGTGACAATTTGGGTTATTGCGTATCTGCGTAAGTTAACTCTAGCAAATATTGCCCTTGAAGAAGCAAATTGAACGCCATTATTCAAGAACCTCGGGCGTTGGGCTATTGTCGCTTGAGGCCCGACGTCAATAGGACGGAGGAGGACCTATGAGTTGGTGATACACGTGGCAGGCATAGCAGACAAAATGGCTAGGAATCAAAAACAAATTGCGATTTCTGAATTCTTTGAAAAGAACAAACATTTCCTCGGATTTGATTCCTTACAACGCTCGATAATTACAGCGGTAAAAGAAGCGGTAGACAATTCGCTAGATGCGTGCGAGGAAGCCCGAATTTTACCTGAAATCAAAGTGAAAATTTCCAAAATAGATTCCAAGAAGGACATCTTGGAACTGCAAACAGAGGACAACGGTCCTGGAATTCCACAGAAGAGTATTGAGAAGGTGTTTGGGCAGTTACTCTTCGGTTCGCGATTCCACGCAATTAGACAAAGTCGTGGACAGCAGGGAATTGGTATTACGGGTGTAGTGATGTATTCTCAATTAACTACTGGGAAGCCGACTCAAGTTCTTTCTAAAGTAGAAAATGACCCTACGGCTGTAAGTGTGAGTATCGGCCTTGATACAAGAAAAAACAAGGCTGTGAAAAGTGATCAAACCAGAATAATTTGGGAAAACGATGACTTGACTTTGAAAGAGCACGGACTTCGAGTAACAACTAGAATGAAGGGAAAGTATCAGAGAGGAAGGCAATCAGTTTACCAATATCTGCGAATGACAAGTATTGTCAATCCACATGCTGAGATAACTTTCACCGACCCTGATGGTGAAACATATCACTGGCCTAGAGTCACCGAAAGGCTACCGTCAAAGGTTGATGCAATCAAACCACATCCCCACGGCATTGAATTAGGCCAATTACAAAGGATGTGTAGGGAATCTACAGATTCTAGGCTTACCGTTTTCCTTAGACAAAATTTCTCTGGAGTTTCAATGCGGGCTGCAAAAGAATTGTGCGAAGCCTCAGAATTAGCGGTTTCAACAAAGCCGAAATCGATGAAACCAGATGACGTTAGAGCCCTGCTAGAGTCTTTCCAAGGAGAGAGAATGATTAATGGAAAGCCGATTAAATTACTCAGCCCGCCTACAAATTGTCTCTCTCCAATTGAAGAGATGCTAATCAAAAAGGGCCTTTCCAAAACTATTGATTCAAAGTTTGTATCGACTATGACTAGGGCGCCTACGGTAAGTCACGGTAATCCATTCCAAGTTGAAGTGGGTTTAATCTTCGGTGAAGATATGGCTGCAGATAAACACGTTGAGGTTCTACGATTTGCAAATCGAGTTCCTCTCATGTACCAACAAGGCGGTTGTCTACTAACAAAGGCGATTGAAAGCGTAGATTGGAGACAGTATGGACTGGACCAAGCTGGAGGTAAGGGCGTACCCAAAGGGCCTGCTGCAATCCTCGTTCATCTTGCTAGTACCAATGTGCAATTTACTTCCGAAGCAAAAGAAGCGCTATCGGATAATGAGTTTGTATTCGAAGAAACGCGAAAAGCGATGTTGGAAATGGGCCGTGGCTTGAGGAAGCATCTTGAAAAGAAAAAGAAGATGGCAAAAACTCGAGAAAAGTTCGAGTTGATTAATGACATATTGCCTGCTATTGCCGAAAAATCTGCAAGCATTCTCGAACGTCCTGTTCCAGACTTAGCAGGTTCGATCACGAGAATCATGAGCGCGGTAATCTGTAATGAATCTACAACGTGGAATAAGGAAACAAAACAGGTCGATGTTTCAATTACGCTATTCAATTACACATCAAGGGCCAGAAGTTACTCACTTCTTGTTAATTGGCCTGAGAAAGAAGATGCTGAAATGGTCGGTAATGAACGCGGTGGAAGAAAGGAAGCAATGGGCATTTGGGGGTGGAAAATAGAAACTCTCGAGCCAGGGGAAAAAGCAATTCTTGAGTATTCATTATCAAACTTGGAAAAGGGAGATTGGACTGAAACTGAAGTGTTCTTTAGAGGAAGCCAGGACGTTATTGGTGCTACTAAATTAGATGAAAAGATGCTCGATGAAATAAGGAAACTGGAACAGGTTCTCAATCAAGCAGAAATGGAAGTTGTGGAAAATGATGCTGAGGCAGCATATGATCCTGGAGTGGTTGCTGGCAACTCTGGTCAAACAACATTATTCGGAGGTGAAAGTTGATGGCTAGAGTAAATGATCCAGAACTAACAAAAGCTCGTCTACACTTAGTTGTTGAAGAGATGTATGATCGAATTGTAAAGGGTGAACCCCCTACAATGACTCTCCCCGTCCGTACAAAAAACAATATTGGGTTTGATAAAAAACTTGGAGTCTACAAATATGGAAAGAAGCGTTCAACTCGTGATGCAACCAGTTTAGGATCAGCAAAAAATTTGCTGAGAGCGCTACATGTAGTCGAATTCATAGAAGAAATGATAGAAGCAGGTAAATCATCAACTCTAAGGGAAATGTACTATATTTCAGAAAGTTGGGGGCTAGGAAAGTTTGGCAGTCAGAATGAATCAAACAATCTCGCTGAAGACTTGGAAGTAGTAACCACTTGCCTTAGAGAGGATTTCAAATTAAGGCCTGAAGAAGATGGCGCTAGAATGATTGGCGATGTTACAATCGAGGAATTGAATAGGCGTGGCCAATGGATGACAATTAATGCTAGGGATGATGTTGGAGATTCCGGGTATGGCGTGCCATATAATGTAGAAATTGAAAAAATACGGTTAAAGGAGCACGATGTGAATTTCCTGATGGCAATCGAGACTGGTGGTATGTTTGATAGATTGGTTGAAAATGGATTTGATGAAGAATACAAGTGTGGATTGATTCATTTGAAAGGACAGCCTGCTCGCTCAACTCGCAGAATAATGAAGAGGATGAATGAAGAGTGGGATTTACCAGTAATAGTATTCCTGGATGGTGACCCTTGGTCTTTCAGAATTTTTGCTTCAATCGCTTATGGTGCGATTAAAACGGCTCATATTTCTGAATATCTAGCCACGCCTTCAGCATCTTATCTCGGAATTACAGCAGATGACATCCTAGCTTATGATTTGCCATCTGACGATTTGTCAAAGAAAGACATCGAGGCTCTCAACGCCGAGTTATCAGACCCAAGATTTGCAGACGGTTGGTGGCAAGACCAGATTAACATGATGTTGGAAATTGGTAAAAAGGCCGAGCAGCAATCGCTTGCAAAGTATGGTTTGGATTTCGTAACCGACACGTATCTTCCAGAAAAATTAGGAGAAATGGGGCTAGCGTGAAGCCGTTTGGTTGAAGTTAGATAGCCCCTCAGGTCCAATTATGCAACCAGCAAGTGAGCATTCTCCGTGGCCGAAGCGGATAATGATTGCAGGGATTGCACTAGGATTCATTGGATTGATTGGATTTTCACTAATTTTTAGTAATTTCAAAGATTACTATGACCCTAGGGAGATGTCGGAGCACACTATTGAAGCAGATTCTGAAACAAACACATTGCTCAATCTAAGTAGTGGTTGTTGGGTTGTTAACATCGAAGGTGATGATGATGATTATGATGTGTCATTCCAATATGTGGAAAATGGTGCTGCCGCTGGTGAAGTTTCGGATGATTGCAATAGTGATTTTCAAGCATCCAGTGATGATACAGACTTCTCAAAATTGACAACACTAGATATCGAAAGGTCCTCTCAAGTTTTAGTCATCATTGAATGTGAAGAACAGGGTAGTTGTGACAGTCCGGTTTACTTCACTAATTCAGGAGACGTGTTAGTAAAAATGGCAGGGGATTTTGGATTGTGGGCTGTCTTTGCTACATGTTGTACTGGAGCCATATTATTCCCGCTAGGATGGTTGCTCGTGTCCATAAATAGGAGCAAGGATACAAAGGTCCAACTTACTCAAGAACAAATGATTGGTGCTATGAATCCCATCGAAAATGAGTTGAATTCAAACCAAGAAATTCTTACTACAGACCAATTGTACAAACTGGTAAGGGGCGAGGTCCCGGAAATGGAACAGCAAGAAAGCAATGTACCAAGTCCATTCAGCGATGCCGATACTAGAATGAGAAAACAAAGCCCGAAAAAGACTGGTGGTTCAATAAACAAAGCCAGTTCATACACCCACGAGAATCCTCCTAAAGACGAGTCATGGAAGAACTGGGATGAATCTTAATTTCAGATTCCAGCGTGGACTATTATATCCATGCGAACCCTCGGAATGACAGATGAGGCGTAAAGCAATAGTGATTATCTTGGTTGGGATTTTAATCTCTTCAACCAATTTTACTATTTTCAATTCAGAGTTGAATGCTGACAGTGAAAAGGCAACAACATCGATTGGGAATATGCCTAAGAACATAGCAGAAGCCGGTGATACAGGTAAATACACCACGGTAAAACTCGATGGTCTGAATAACCCACATATCGCGTACTATGATGAAGATAACGGAGATTTGATCTACACAAAATATGATGGGTGGAATTGGAATGCAACAACTGTTGATACAACCGGTGATGTCGGAGAATATGCCTCTCTTGTACTAGACAGATTCGATAATCCACACATTGCATATTACGATACCACAAATCAAGATTTGAAGTATGCTCATTATGACGGGGCCAACTGGACTAACATCACTATTGATTCAGGCGGAGATGTTGGGAAATTTGCTTCAATTGACGTTAGTACTAACGTGAACCCACACATCGCTTACAGAGATGAAACCAATACTAATCTGAAATATGCTTACTACAATGGTAGTTCTTGGATTAACATGACGCTGGATGGAAGTTGGGGAGGAGTCGATAACGTTGGCGAGTATGTTTCACTCGAGTTAGATTCTGGAAATTGGCCCCACATCGCTTACTACAATGCGACTGCAGGAGATCTGATGTACATGTACAACGATGGTTCAACGTGGTACAAGTTGGCTGCTTATTCAACTAACAATGTCGGCGTACATGCTAGTTTGGCTCTGGATTCAAACGACCGCCCTCATATTGCTCACTATAACATGCAATTCCAGAATTTGATGTACACCAAGTTTGATGGAGGAAATTGGACAACTGAGGCGGCAGACTCAGCAGGCAGAGTGGGAGAGTATTGCGCCATCGCAATTGATACCAATGATTCACCGCATATCGCATACGTTGACAGAGACAATGGAGGAGTAATCAAATACGCCCACAAAAATCAATCATGGGATCTTTCTGAAATCGATGAAGAAGGTGAGTTCATATCAATAGATATTGATACGCAAAATAGAGCCCATTTCTCTTATTACGATTTATCAGATCAGGATTTAAGGTACCTTTCACACTCTGGTGCTAATGTAGATCAAATTGCTCAAAGTGTCACATTTAATCAAGCGTGGGGAGGCATAGGATTGGCCCTAGATAGCCAAGATGTGCCTCATGTGGCCTACCAGAATTTAACTGGTGGTGTTAAGAAAATTTCATACGCTACTCTAGATGTAACAGCTACTCAAATTTCCGGCGAGAATGTCTGGATAATCGAAACTGTAGATACTAATCTTGGCGATACCGCAGGTAGTTGGTTGTCGATTGATTTGGATAGCCAAGACCGGCCTCATATCTCCTACTACTCAGGAGATGGAGTTAATAGCATCAAGTACGCATTCAAGAACAGTACAGGTTGGCATAACCACACAATCGACTCTGGATCAAAATTAGGATGGTTTTCTTCAATAAAGATTGATTCCACGGACAATCCGCAAATCGCATACTCTAAAGTAAACGGAAATACACTAAGATACGCTATGTACGATGGTTCCAGTTGGCACACTGAAAATGTAGGCGCACAGGGTGGAGGAGATAAAAAAGGCCTACAATTGGCCTTGAGTGCCGCAGATGTACCCCATCTTTGCTACTATGACTCATATCTACATCAGTTAGGTTACGCAACATATAGCGGATCTTCTTGGGTTAAGGAAAACGACGTTTTGAGCGATGATTTAGACATAAATACATCCCAAAACAGAGGCCGATATTGTGACATTGAGGTTGACCAATACGGAGAGCCGCATATCACATTCGATTACAATATTCAGAAAGAAATAGGATATCTGAAGAAAAACGGTACATCATGGGACGGCTGGAATCTGTCGGTTACGCATGAAAATAGCTTCGTTGGATATACCCAATTGGAACTTGATAGTTCAGAGAATCCCTGTTTTTCATACGCTGATAACCACGGAATTGTTACAAATAGGCGTGATGTTAGCTTCGGTTGTCTAGATACTGATTCCGGTGAAATCGTTCTAAGAGACTCGGGTATGATGCATACAGAGCATTATTTCTCCCCCACCAATTGGGGAAGATACCTCAGCATGAAATTAGACTCTAACGATAGTGTTCACATGGCATTTTTCGATAAGCAAAATACAAATTTTGGAAGCATAATGTATTACACGGACAATTATTATCCTACATTCGATTCTGACGGAGACGGTATTCCAGATTATGAAGACAGTTTTCCATCTAACCCATCAGAGACCACGGACTATGACGGTGACGGCTCTGGTGATAATGCCGATAATGATGATGACAATGATGGAATAATCGATTTATTGGACGATTGCCAGTTTGGAATAATTGGCCCTGGGGCTGACTTCGACGGTGACGGGTGTAAAGATTCTGAAGACGATGACGATGATAATGACGGCTTCGCTGACGAAGTTGACGATTGCCCTCAAGGAATGACAGGTATTGGAAATGACATGGATTCCGATGGATGTCAGGATGCTGAAGACTCGGACATCGATGGCGATGGCGTGTCAAATGAGAATGATGATTTCGATAATGATCCAACTGAAGATACGGATTCCGATGGGGACGGA
>MDSV01167510.1_pt1 | contig 60024 bp, 49 predicted proteins | sample 810851 | NCBI WGS metagenome assembly MDSV01 (sample SAMN05326640, study PRJNA326480) | marine metagenome | isolation source: seawater | place: Atlantic Ocean: North East | collected 2012
AAACGGCGGCGAGCACCCGCTATCTCATGGATATGTTTAAGACACGTGATATTGATAAAATATACCTAGCCGTGACAATGCCTGTGCCACGTCAAGATGAGGGAGAAATTCGTGGTGGTTTGGTGAAACTAGGCAATAGTGCAGGTTTTGAAAAAGTTGTGCTTGACGATGACACAGGCAAATCCGCCAGAACCTTGTTTAAAGTGCTTGATAAGGCCGCTAAATCGGCGGCTTTGGTTGCTTTTAAGCCATTAACTGGGCGCACGCACCAAATTAGGGTTCATGCCGCTGAGGCCCTCGAAACGCCTATTATTGGTGATTTTAAATATGGCTTCGAGCGTGAAACACTACAAGATACACCATTGGCAAAAACACTGCATTTACATGCCTTGCGTTTGATTATTCCTAAACCTGGCAATAAAGGCAGTTGGATATTGGAAGCACCTGTCTCTAAGCACATCCAAGAAACAATTGAATTCTTCGGTTTTGAATATAATCGAGATGAGCTTGAAGGATTATAATGTTACAGATACACTAATAATCGTTCTGCAACGATTTATAAGGGTTTTTTATACATGGCGTTATCTTTTGATATTAAGAATGATAGACAGCTTCAGCTAGCTCTAGGTGCGACACTTATCGTATTGATGGTGATTTTAGGGATATATTTTAATAATTTCGGTTATGTAGAGGCAGGCATTGAATATTACTTTGTCGGGTCAATGATCGGCCTAGGCTTGTTATTTTGGGGCTTACGTAGCTTTCGACTAATAGTGCTAGTACCAGCGGTACTGATTATACTCGTTTGTTTAGGTATGAGTATTATGAAGTTTAACTGGCGTGAAGCGTATTTGGCTAAAGCAGACGCAGGCAGACCGTTTTTATTTGAAGAATATATTGAGAGCTACCCAAGTTTAGAAGAATATATATTCGCTAATTTCACAGGTGGACCAAATTGGATTGCTTTTTCAAGAGATTGTGCTGAGCCTGTGCGTGCTAATCAGCCGCCTGCGCAAGAATGTAGCGATTTAAAATCTATTCAGGCGACCTATGGTCTGGACATGAAAAAGATTGTGAATGAGCATTTCCAGAAAATGAAACGCACAGCGATGCGTATTTCTAAAGGGCAACTTAAAGATAAACGTCGCTATGAGCAATGTATTAAAATGGGACAATGTGTTGTTGTGCCTATGTTACCCGCTAATGTTAATCCTGACGTGTTACAGACAGGTGAATATAATGATATTCGTAAAGCTTTCTGGGCTTTGGTTGATGAAAATAAACTAAATGAAGATGTTTGTGACCAGATGCTTCTTTGTTCGATTCTTGTTCAAACAGGTGCCTTGAGACTTTCAAGCTTTTAGATTACAAGCATAGCATGAAAAGATTTTATAAAATGGTCTCAGCCGCACAGGCTGATGGTGGATTTACGGTATTGCTAGACGGTAAGCCTGTTAAGACACCAGCTAAGCAAAGCTTATTATTGCCAAATGAAGCTTTGGCGACGTTGATTGTCAAAGAATGGGCAGATCAGCCCGATGAGATTGATCCAAAAACAATGCGTGTCATGCAGATTGCTGTCACAGCACAAGACTATGTCAGTGCCAATCGTGCTGACATTGAAGGCCTTATATTACGTTATATAGAGACTGATTTGCTGTGTTATCAAGTTGACCAACCTTTGGCACTTGCTAGGAGGCAACAGAAAACATGGGGTGATCTTTTAGCTTGGTTTAAGCAAGAAACAGGCATTGATTTAAAAGTAAAAACAGATTTGATTGCCTTATCAATTCCTAAGGCTGATTTGGATAGAGCTAAAGTTATTTTATCCGGGATGTCAGATCATTTATTCGCAGTATTTCAATTAGCGGTTTCGCTCACAGGGTCATTTGTGCTTGCCTATGCCTTGATAAAGAACAAAGCCTCAGTGGATGAGATATTTAAGGCAGCAAAACTTGAAGAATTATTTATGATTGAAGTACATGATCTTGAAAAACATGGCCCTGATCCTGTTCAAGGAAAAGAGTTTGATGCGTTTAAGCGTGAACTTGAGGCATGTGATGTTTTTATTAGAAATCTTTAGAACCAGCTGCGAATATTATTAAGGCGATAGCCTTTGGCTGCTCGGATCACACCTTTTGTACAACGGTAAATAAAGAAAAATGCGGGTAAAGTAAAAGCCATAAGCGCGCTCTCTAGCATGAGTTGTTTATTATCAAGCATAAAGCGGATCTCAACAGATTTAATATCTTCAGGTGTTGCAACACTCAATTCACCTCGGGCAACCATGTTAATGAGGGTCATATCAACACGCGGCCATAAATAAAATAATGCTATGGCCATAAAAATAAGTAAATAAACTGAGCCAATCCATATAGTGCGGATAATATAGACCATATGATTATGCGTTAGAGAGGAGGGTTCTGCCTTTGCTTTTAAAACATAAGCATAAATCATTACAGCTATGGCTAGACAAATCGCTAATAAACCCATAATACCAACTGGATAAAGATGAGCGATAATGGTGGCAGCAAATGCACCATATAAGCCAAGAATTGTTTGTCTTTCATTATCTTTTTGCGTCTTATCAGTCATATTAATTTTCCTATTCTTTACGACCAAAGAGTTTTTCAATGTCATCTAATTCTAAAGTAATATAGGTCGGACGACCATGATTGCACTGGCCAGAAAAATCTGTTTGTTCCATCTGTCGCAATAAGGCATTCATCTCCTCGGTATTAAGACGACGCCCTGCCCGAATAGAGCCATGACATGCCATAGAGGAACAAACTTCAAATAGACGCTCTGTTAAACCTTTTGTGCTATCAGTTTCGTTAATTTCGTCGACCAAATCCAGTATAAGCCCCTTAACATTGGTTTTGTTGCCTAATAAGGCAGGCACTGCTTGAACGGCTATTGCATCACTACCAAAACTTTCTATGACAAGGCCTAAAGATTCTAACTCTGTTTGCCGGGCTAGAAGATTAGTGATGTCATCAGTATTAAGCTCAACAATTTCAGGGATAAGCAGGCTTTGCTTTTTAACCCCGTCGGTATTGAGCTGCGCTTTGATACGTTCATATACCAAGCGTTCATGGGCAGCATGCTGATCGACAAGAATAAGACCATGACTGCTTTGTGCAACGATATAGGTTTCGTGTACTTGCGCAATGGCAGCACCTAGAGGGTATTGTTCTTGTGTCTCTACAACAACAGGATCAGCTTGTGACGCTGTAGCGGTAGTAGTAGCTAAATTACTAAAAGAACGACCAGAGGGTGCCCATACATCCATGACAGCTTGTGCAGATGGCAAGTTAGAAGGTTTTTGATGAAAGTTTGTTGGGTGCCAATTTTGATTAACAGCAGGGCTTGTTTTAAAACGATTTAAGGCATCTTGGGATACAGAAGAGGCACTGGTTCGACTATGTGTATGGATAGCATTTTGTAGCGCTGAGATAATCAGGCCTCGAATACGTTGAACATCGCGGAAACGTACTTCTGTTTTGGCGGGATGAACGTTGATATCGACATCTGTGTAAGGTAAGTCGAGAAAAAGGGCAACTTGTGGATGACGATCACGATGAAGTACGTCCATATAAGCAGCACGTATACAGCCCATAAGAAGCCTGTCTTTGACAGGTCGACCATTCACAAAAAGAAATTGGTGTAAATTATTACCACGGTGATGTGTCGGAAGACTGGCAAAACCAGTTAGTTTGGTGTCTGTGCTATCTTCATTAGGTTTTTCAACATGAATAGCCATGGCATTGTCTTGAAAATCTTTCCCCATGAGGGCTGATAGACGATTAAGACGGGCGGTTTCTAATAAATCACTCTCACGGTTTAGGCGTAATGTGATATTGCCATTGTGTTGTAAGGTGAAGCCAATATCAGGATAGGCCATCGCCAGACGTGTTAGGCTATCTTTGACAGCTAAATATTCCGAGCGTTCGGTCTTTAAGAATTTGAGACGGGCAGGTGTCGCATAGAAAAGATCACGAACTTCGATGCGTGTACCTTTTTGACGAGCGGCGGGTTGAATTGCTTGTTTCTTACCGCCTTCAACCGATAACTGCCATGCTTCACCATTTTGAGCAGTGATTACGGTCATTTTGGAGACGGCACCAATAGAAGGCATTGCTTCACCCCGAAAACCAAGGCTAGAAATGTGTAATAAGTCATCATCAAGCAGTTTTGAGGTGGCATGGCGATCAAGAGCAGCATCTAGCTCTTCCTTGTTCATGCCTATCCCATCATCTTCGATAATGATGAGTGTTTTACCGCCTTGTTCAAGGCTAATGTCTATCTGATTAGCCCCTGCATCAATAGCATTTTCAACCAGTTCTTTAACAGCGGCAGCAGGGCGTTCAATGACTTCGCCTGCGGCAATTTGATTGATAAGTATTTCTGGTAAATAACGTATACGCATGATGAAACACTGCGCTTTTGAGCCTATAAATGCAATGAAATCAGCTTGTTTTGTATAGGAAATCAGTGGATAGGCTTACTCATCACGAATAATGTCAACAAGCGTGGTGTTTTCCATTTTTACTTTAGATAGATCAACACCTGTTAATATGGTTTGAGAAAGCGTTGCTTGTGATAGATCTGCCCCATCAAGATTAACCCCCTTTAAGTCAGCGCCTGATAAGTCAGCGCCGTAAAGATTAGCCTCTCTTAAATCAGCATTTTGTAGGTTTACGATATGTTTTCTACCATTAAATTGCAGTGGTTTTAAATTGGCGAGACTAAGATTGATACCTTTCATATTACAATGCTTGAAAGAGGAGCCACGCAAGTCAGCACTTGAAAAATTACAGTTTGAAAAGTCAGAGGCATGCATGACCGAGCTTTGCAGTTGTATTTGACTTAAATCCATATCTGAAAAATTACAATCAACAGCAGAGAGTGCCGTTAAAGGATAGCGACGAAGTGTTGTATATTCTCTAAAATCTTGGCCTTTAACATCCATGCGCTTTCCAATAGCACCAGCACTGTTAATATAGGCAATATGGTCAGCAATTTGATCTATAAGTGATTTCTCACCGTCATAAAGGTCATTATGGGTATCCTCCGAACGAATAGCACCTTTGAAAGAGGTTTTACTGTCTGTGCTAATCCACTCAAGCTTTGCACCTGAAAGATTAGCTTTATCTAGTTTTGACGCACAAAGATTAGCCCCTGTCATAATGGCTTTACTTAAATTACAATTTTCAAAATTAGCCCCTCGGAAATCGGCATCGACAAAGGCAGCGCCACTTAATTCGGCACCACTGAAGTCAGCACGATAGGCTTTTGCGCCACTGAAATTACTGTTTTTCATCGATGAGCCAAGAAAAGAGGTGATGACGATAGGATCATCTGATCCGCTACGTTTTTGTTGAACGATAGGTCCTTTTGGTGCTTTGGCAAGTTTTGCGAGCTGCCCTTCACGCATATCTACAGACGAGAAATCAGCATCGTCGGCTGCAGCATTGGCAACATATGCACCACGAAAATCGGCCCGTTTAAAACTCGCCCCAATCATGTTTACTTTGCGTAAATCACATGCATAAAAATTAGAATGGTCAAAAGTACAATGGCTTAGATTAGAGCTAACAAAGCTTGAACCAGTAAAATCTGCGCCTGATAGGTCAGCCCGATTGAAATTAAGATGGTCAAGAACTTTAAATTGTAAGATACACTTTCGTCCGCCCGCAAGGCCTCGACGATATTTTACATGGAGCTTGATAAATTCTTCAAGCTCGCCTTGGCCAATCGTTGTTAATTCATCCAGTGACGACAAGGTATCCTACCTTTTGTAAATGCAACTTTATCCTATGTATTCTAACATAGATTTTAAGTATGCAGAAGATAGGTTAATGAAAGCTTACAGCTTTAAGCGTTTTACTAATTCTTTTGCGGCAACGTCAGTTTCGTTATTCTTGTCATCAAGAACTTTCTTAGCCAGCGTTTTTCCAAGTTCAACGCCCCATTGGTCAAAACTATTGAGATTCCACAATATGCCTTGCACAAAAATTTTATGTTCATAGGTGGCAAGCAATTGTCCTAAATGAAAAGGGCTGAGTGAGGGCAGCAAAAGAACACTGTGGGGACGGCTACCATTGAATTGTTTATAAGGCTCATCTTTTGATGCTTCTTGACCATTTGTGAGGGCAAGGCTTTGCCCTACGAGATTGGCAAGGAGGATTTCGTGTTGGTTTTTATAAGGGTGATTAGGCTCTATAACGCCGATAAATTCACAAAATGTTAGAAGAGGACTTTGGTGAATATGTTGATAGAAAGCATGTTGGCCATTTGTGCCAGGTTGGCCATATATATAAGGCCCTGTGATGTAATCTACCTTGTCACCATTACGGTCGATTTCTTTGCCGTTTGATTCCATATCTAATTGCTGCAACCATAAGGGTAGAAACTCTAAGCGTTGATCGTAAGGTAAACAGGCAAGCGCATGGATATTTAAAAAGCTAATATGCCAAAAGCCGATCAATCCCATGAGCACAGGGATATTTTGTTCTAAAGGTGCATTTAAGAAATGCTGGTCCATATTTTCCGCACCGTGAAGTAATTCTTCAAAAACGTCAAATCCTAACCCTAGGGAAAGAGACAGACCAATAGAAGACCAGAGGCTAAAACGTCCACCGACCCAGTCCTCGAAAGGAAAGATATTGTCAGCATCAATGCCAAATTCTTGGGCTGCTTGGCTGTTTGTACTCAGTGCAACAAAATGATCTTTAACAGCATTCTGACCAAGTTTATTAACGAGCCATTTTTTTGCTGTTTCTGCATTTGTTAAAGTCTCAATCGTGGTAAATGTCTTGGAAGCAATAATGAATAAAGTCTTATCGGCTTCACATTGTTTGAGCACGGCTTGTAAATCGTGCCCATCAATATTTGATACATAATAGACATTTAGTTTTTGCTGCGTCGATTTAAGGGCTTCATAAACCATGCGTGGTCCTAGATCAGACCCGCCTATACCAATATTGACGATTGTTTTAATGCGCTTTTCCTGATGGGTTTGCTGCACAAATCTTTTCATATGCGCAAGGCTTTTGGCTACTTCTTTGCGTGGGTTACTGGCACGCAAGGCCGTGTGTAGAACAGCACGGTCTTCAGTGTTGTTTATACGCTCACCAGCAAACATTTTGCTGCGCCAATCTTCAAGATTACAACTCTTTGCATAGGTAATTAAACTATCTAATGTTTGTTGTGATGTACGCGTTTTGCTTGCATCAAAATAAAACCCGTCGAGATCCACTGAAAAGTGATCGAGCCTGTTAGGTTCATTTTTAATGAGATTAGGCACGGAGATAGATTGCTTAGCCAGTCTTTCTAATTGTTGCCATATAGTATTTTTATTGGGCATTAGGAATATCCTCAACCACTTGCATTTTATAGTTATCATTCAAAGTGGGGTTGCCGACAATAATTGTTAATGGTTCGGGTGTAAGTAATTGTTGGGCTAATGTTTTTACATCTTCGGTGGAAACTTTATGTATTGCTGCATCACGTTTGTCTAAATAATCAATGGGCAGTTGATCCATTTGCATACCGAGTAATATACTGGCGATACTGTCTGTGGAGGTTAATTGTAAAGGTAGTGATCCGATCATATATTGTTTGGCTCTGCGTAATTCATCGTTTGTAACGCCTTGTGCAATAAATTCCTTTACAATCGCATCTATGTTGTCAAGCATGAGGCCAACATTTTTATTTTCCGTTGAGGTCGAAATAGTGAAGCTTGGTGCATGGTCGAGTAATTGTGGGGACGAATAAATACCATAGGTTAAGCCCTGTTTTTCACGAATTTCTTCCATTAGACGAGAGCCAAAACCATTGCCGCCTAAAATATGATTAAGCAGTAATAATGTGTAGTAATTTTCATCCTTACGCCCTAGACCATCCCAACGCATTTCTACAAAGCTTTGGGGGATGTCGAGTGTGTATAGAAAATTTTGCCCTTTATTTTGAACGCTAATGTTTTCGATGGGGGCTTTTGGCCGTGATGGTGGAAGGCTTGCAAAAACATAGTCTAATAGCTTAGTAAGTTCTTCAGCTGTGATATCTCCAGTTACCGCAACCCTTAAGTTTTCTCGGGTAATAGTGCTTTTAAAAACTTCTTGTAAGTTAACAGGTGTAATTTTTGATAAGCTTTGTAATGTGCCGCCACTATTCATTGCATAAGGATGATGTTCATATGCTTTGTCATTAGCAATCCGTGCAGCAATCCACTCTGGATCGGAAAGGGCAGAGCGTATTCTTGATTGATTGGCAGCGATCATTCGATCAACGGCTTCTTGATCGAAGCGGGGCGCTGTGAGGGCGAGTTTTAACAGATGAAAAGCCTCTGATTTATGCTTACTTAAAGTTTTTACTGAACCAAAAAAGCCATCTCGACTTGAATTGAATTTTAATGTTATAGAATTGTCATCTAGGCGTTTTTGAAACTCTTGTGCTGCAACTTCTCCAGCACCTTCATCTAATGTATTTGAGAGTAACGTTGAAAGCCCAGAAAGCATTTCAGGATCTTGTGCAGACCCGTAAGTGAACCCAATTTCCATCGAAATGACAGGAATAGAATGATCTTCTACAAGCCACGCTGTGATTCCTTTAGATGATGTGACTTGTTGAATATTTAAGATTTTATCACTTGCAAAAGCAGGCGTTAGGCATAAACAACACAATAAAGATAAAAGAAACTGTTTCATACTATTTGCCTTTTTTCTTATCTGGTGTTGGTTCAGCCGCTTTTTCGGGAGAAGCTAAGGACGCTGTTTCTGGTTCTAAGAAGCCCTCTACGTAAAGCGATTTGGGCGACATATATTTATTGAAAACCGCTTTCACGTCTTTTGGGGTTACTTGATTGAGAAGGCTTGGGTAATGCTCTATCTCATCCAATGTCATGCCAGTTGCTAGCGCCTGCCCCACGATCATTGCCGGCCCTGTTACGCTGTCACGTAAATAAGCGGTACTATCTTGGATACGTGTTACAGCTTGTTTTATCTCAGCTTCTGTCCAATCTTTTTGGCTATAGTGCGCAATAAATGCTTCAAAAGCTGCCTTAACGCTATGTGCATCAATATTTTGTGCAGGTGTTGCACTGAAAGAAATATCAGTTGGTCCTAAGGACTGGCTTGAATAGCGTATGCTGGCGGAGGCAACTAACTTCTGTTTTGCAACGAGTTCTTGATATAGAGGTGCCGAAGAGCCGCCATCAAGAAGTTCTTGTAGAACAGTAAGAGCAAGACTTTCTTTTTGGTTTTCTTGCCAATTAGGGGCACGATAAAACCGTGCATAGATAGGTTGCAAAATCCGACTATGCTGCATATTGATTGTTGTGTTTGTAATAAGTGGGTCAATGGGGCGATTAATAATACGTTTTGGTACCTTATGGCGACTAATTCCACCATAATATTTCTCTGCTAATCGTTTTAATTTGTCAGGTTCTATATCTCCAGCAACAATAAGCCGCGCATTATTAGGTTTGTAATGTGCTTCAAAGTACTCAAGCGCATCATTTAGGGTTAGATTTTCTACATCTGCCTTCCAGCCAATAATCGGAATACCATAAGGATGGTCAGGATAAAGGGCAGCATTTAGTTCGGCAAAAAATAATGCTTGAGGGTCATTTTCCAACCGTTGACGTCGTTCTTCTAAAACAACGAGCAATTCCGATTTCGCCTCTTCTTCGGGAACTTTAAGGCCTTTCATGCGGTCTGCTTCCATACGCATAGCTTTTTCAAGATATTCGGATGAGAGCGTCTGGAAATAAGCAGTATAATCTTGTGACGTAAAGGCGTTGTCATTTCCACCTAGATCACGAATGGTTTTTGATAGCTCCCCTGGTGCAACATTTTCGCTACCTTTAAACATAAGGTGCTCAATATAATGGGCGACACCTGATTGGCCATAGGGCTCATCTGCTGCCCCTGTTTTGTACCAAACCATCTGCGTTACAACAGGCGAACGTGTGTTAGGAATGGCGATAACCTCAAGGCCGTTATCTAATGTGAAGCTTTTGGTATTAAAGAGTTTATCATCTTGTGCGATAGCAGTATGCGTAAAAAATAATAAACACAAAATCGCTATATATATTTTTTTCTGCATGATTGCTACTCGGCTTGTGGCGCTGAATTTTGCTGTAATCTCTCACGTTCCGCTTTAGGATCAATTGTCTCGGCTTTAGGTTCAACTTTTTTACCTAAACGTAGAACTTTTAAGCCAATAGGAACATCTTCATTGACTCGGTCTTCATAATCTTCGTTAACCTTTTGACGAATGGAGGGGTCGATATCTTGTGCACCTAATTGGTCTAAAAAAGCGTCTGAATTGCTAGTTGTTGTTGGGGCGATGGAATCGTTAGCATTGTTGAGCACGGCATTCTCAGCGGAAGAGGGCTGCGCATTGAATACGCTTTGTGCTTCTTGTTGTGGAGTCACTTCTTGAGGACGGGGGGCGCCAGGTTGAGGGACGGGCAAAGTTAATCCTTGCGGAATTTCCAAAGGGGCATGCTTAGTGATACGGAATTCATCGGGTGTTTTATTGACACCAATACCAATTTTCTTGCCTAGATTTGTGCAGGCGGACATTGAAATAGTTATTAAGGTTACGAAACAAATTTTTGCAATGTTGTTTAGTGTCTTCATACGGCCTCACTTATGGCTTTTTGCTTAGAAAAATTGTGTCTATCAATAATAGAGCAACACCTAGTGTAATAGCAGAATCTGACAAATTAAAGGCAGGCCAATGATAGCCCATTACATGAATGTCTAAAAAATCAGCAACAGCCCCAAAACGTAGGCGATCTATGACATTTCCGATGGCACCACCAATAGTAATAGCGAGTGTATAACGAATAAAGTTACGCTCTGTTTTGAGCATCCATACGCCCAAACCAATTGAAATACAAATTGATAGGAAGCTTAAAATGAGAGCTGTTTCCCCAAAACCGTTTAATAAGCCAAAGCTAACCCCTTCATTCCATACCATTACAAGGTTAAAGAATGGGAGAACATAGATCCCACCGAACGGTAAGCGCTCAGATGAGGTGAACCATTCAAAGAAATTAAGGGCAGCACTAGGGTCTTCTCGTAAGAATCCTTCTAAAACCCACCATTTTGTGAGTTGATCGGCAAGAACAATAAGTAGGATAAGTATTAAGGCAATATGTTTATTTTTCATGCACTTACCATGGCACGCCAAAGGGCTTGAATCAACGGTTTTTTAAGGTTGTAAACAGGCTTGTTATGCTGCTTTGCGACTACGTGTCACCGATATCTTAACGCTTTCGCCTAGAAGATCATGCGTGCCTGTGTATTCGCTGTTATCACCAGTGAATCCAAGGCTGTTCGTCAGTGTTTCCGCTTTTATCATCTCTGCATGTGTATCTGCGGCTTGTTTAATCGTATCAGAGACGCTAAGAGTCAGATCAATATGGTCTGAAATATCGAAATCGGCATCCTTACGAGTTTGCTGGATAAGGCGAATAAGGTCACGGGCTATGCCTTCTTGCTCCAATTCTGGCGTCAGCTTGGTATCCAAAATAACAGCACCTTGGCCAGAAATTTGTTGAGAGGACAAACCTTCGGCTGTGTTAAGGCGCATAGAGAAATCTTCAGATTCTAAAGTAACGCCAGCGGCAGTTACAGTGCCATCGCCATTATCTGACCAATCACCAGAACGAGATGCTTCCATAACTGGTTTCATTTTATCTTTAAGTTTCTTACCAATCTGTGGATTTACTTTTAATTCTAATGAGCCGTATTGCGCTAGATCAGTGCTTAACGTGACTTTCTTCACGTTCAACTCATCAGCCATTAATTCTTTAAAATCTTCTAATGTATTGGCGGTTTCTGAGGCGACAATCAATTCAGCCAAAGGCAAGCGCACACGAAGATTTTCTTGTTCTCGTACAGAAAGAGCCGCTGAACAGACTTCACGCACCATATCCATAGAAGAGACAAGATTTGCATTGGCCGCTAAGGCATCGGCTTTTGGCCAATCCGTTAAATGCACAGATTCTTCACCTGTTAAGTTTCTATAGATTGTTTCTGTCAAAAACGGCAAAAACGGTGCCGCAACCCGGCATAGATTATGTAGCACTGTATATAATGTGTCATAAGCTGCTTGCTTATCGGCTGTTTTTTCAGCCGACCAAAAACGATCACGAGAGCGACGGATATACCAATTGGTCAGTGCATCAAAGAATTCACGGATTTCAACGCAAGAGCCAGGTAAGTCATAGACTTCCATTTTTGCTTGGACAGCTTCTATCAAGGTACGTGTTTTCGCCAAAATATATTGATCGAGCGTGTTATCGCTTGATTGAATAATTTTTCCACGCAATTTATCAGCATTGGCATAGAGTGTATAAAAGCTATAGGCATTCCAAAGTGGGTTAAGGATTTGATTGCGGATTTGACCGATGGCTTTACCACCATCATTTGGCACAGCCAGATCGCCACCATTCACTAATGTTGAAGAGATTAAATACCAACGCATACAATCTGAGCCGAATTGGTCAAAAACCTCAACTGGGTCAGGATAGTTACGTTTACGTTTAGAGAGTTTTTGTTTGTTTTCATCCAAAACGATACCGTGACAGATGCAGTTTTCAAAAGGCGCACGATCAAATAACGCTGTCGAAAGCACGATGAGTGTGTAGAACCAGCCACGTGTCTGACCGATATATTCAACGATAAAGTCGCCGGGGAAATGATTATCAAACCATTCCTTGTTCTCAAACGGGTAATGCACTTGGGCATAAGGCATTGAGCCCGATTCAAACCAGCAATCAAGGACATCTTCAACACGCACCATCATTGATTTGCCTGTTGGGTCATCAGGGTTTGGACGTGTTAGGTTGTCAATCATCGGGCGATGGAGGTTATCAACCTTCACACCAAAATCTTTTTCTAGTTCTTCTATAGAGCCGTAAACATCTACACGTGGATAGGTTGGGTTGTCCGAACGCCACACAGGGATCGGTGCGCCCCAAAAACGGCTACGTGAGATATTCCAGTCACGGGCATTTTCTAACCATTTACCCATAGAACCATCACGGATATGGTCAGGGATCCAGCTGATATTTTTATTCAGTTCAACCATACGGTCTTTGAATTTAGAGACTTCTAAGTACCAGCTATTGATCGCTTTATAGATAAGTGGCTGGTCTGTCCGCCAACAATGTGGATAATTGTGATCAATCGTTTCTTGACGCACAAGCTTACCTTCTTCTTTGAGGCGTTGTGTAATCGGCTTATTGGCATCCATCCATAGCATGCCTTCATAATCTGGCACTTCGCCTGTGAATTCGCCTTTGCTATTGATGGGCACAACAATCGGGATTTGTGCTTGCTGGCAATTGGTTAAATCTTCCTCACCAAAACCTGGTGCCTGATGAACAATCCCTGTACCATCTTCGGCAGAGACATAATCAGCTGTTAACACTTGGAAAGCGTTTTCAGTGTCTTTGAAGTAAGGGAAGAGCGGCTCATAGGTTAGGCCCTTTAAAGCAGTACCTTTGATCGTTGTGTATGTTGGTTCATCACCAAATTCTTTGCCATGGGCACCAAGACGTGCTTCAGCCAAGATGTACAGCTCCCCCTCTTTTTCAACAACGGCGTAATCAAGATCAGGGTGCACAGCCATCGCCAAATTAGAAGGCAATGTCCACGGCGTTGTTGTCCATGCTAGTAAGTAAGCTGTTTTGCCGTTAAATGGCTCATTTAGTTTAAAGCGCACTGTAACAGCAGGGTCTTGACGCATGCGGTAGCTGTCATCCATGCGAGTTTCAAAATTTGAAAGCGGTGATTCAATGGCCCAGCTATAAGGTACAACACGGTAGCCTTCATAGATGTAACCTTTATCCCAGAGTGATTTAAACGCCCACATCACTGATTCCATATAAGTGATATCAAGGGTTTTGTAATCATTATCAAAATCAACCCAGCGACCCATACGATTGACGTAGGATTCCCATTCATGGGTGAATTTCAGAACCGAGTTTTCGCAGGCTGTGTTAAATTTTTCTATACCGTAATCAAGAATTTCATAGCGACCAGAGATACCAAGCTCTTTTTCTGTTTGTAGCTCTGCGGGTAAGCCGTGGCAATCCCAGCCAAAGCGACGCTCAACACGTTTGCCACGCATAGTTTGGTAACGTGGTACAGTATCTTTAATATAAGAGGTTACAAGGTGCCCATAATGCGGCAGACCATTCGCAAAGGGTGGGCCATCATAGAAAACAAATTCATCGTTTTCAGGGCGATTTTCGATTGATTTTTTAAAGATATTTTCTTTTTTCCAAAAGTTTAGAATTTCTTCTTCCATTTTCGGGAATGAAGAATTTGGTTTTGCTTCTGGATAAGGCTTGAAATCTGTGTCTTTTGTCATTTAAACAACATGACCAAAGCGGCTAAAAAAGTCAATATGGATAAAAAGAACCCCAAGATCTAAAAGACCTTGGGGCTTACTGTGGGGAAGAATGTATAAACACAGTTATTTTGAAGGAGCCGTGTTTATGTCATTTTTTTATGTTTATTACTTGGGTTATAGGACATAAGTCGTGAGTGAGTCAAATAAAATTATAGCAAATAATCATTTTGTCGTGAGTGCTTGATTTAATGCCTCAAAACACTTAATTTCATGCGATGAGTATTGATATTTTATTACAACCTTCGACGCTTCCTTATGAAGCGCCCCAATTTACTGGGTTCACTGAAGACGATTATTTGCCGGCTGTTCATAAAGGTATAGAGCTTGCGAAAGCAAGGCTTGAAAGCATAAAGGCTAATCCAGAACCTGCGGATTTTGAAAATACGATTGAAGCGCTGGAAGAATTAGAGCCTGAGTTATCAAGAGTTTTGAGTGTTTTTTATACTTATTATGCGGCACATCGTACCGACAAAATTCAAGCTCTCGCCGAAGAAATTGGTAGTATCACCTCTGCTTTTTCTAATGATATTTCTTTAGATGCAGATTTATTTAAGCGTGTCGATTTTGTTTATAATCGCAAAGAAACTTTGGAGTTAGATACAGAGCAGGCAATGTTGTTAGAGCGTTGCTGGCAAAGTTTTGTGCGTAATGGCGCAAAATTAAAAGAGGATGAGAAGAAAAGGCTTCGTGAGATTGACCAAGAAATGGCTAAGATCACACCACAATATTCATCAAATATTATGAGTTCTTCGAATGCTTTTGAACTATTAATTGATGATGAGGCCAATTTACGCGGCTTGCCGAAAACGGCTATTGTAGCGGCTAAAGAATCTGCCACTGAAAAAAATTATGAAGGGCAATATCGTTTTGTCTTGGATATGCCGTCATATTTACCTTTTATGCGCTATGCTGAAAATCGTTCTTTGCGTGAAAAAATGTGGCGAGCGGCATCTTCTAAAGCTTTCGAAGATGATTTTGATAACCAAGAAAATGTCAAAAACATCGCTAAATTACGTTATAAGCGAGCTAAGTTACTGGGTTATGCCAGTCATGCGGATTTCGTTTTAGAAAAGCGTATGGCGAAAAAGCCGAAAGAAGTCATGAGCTTTATTGATAAAATGATCGAACGGGCAAAAGAACCAGCTCAAAAGGATCTTGATGCATTACGTGCTCTTGCTAAAGAAGATGGTGTATCAGATTTTAAACCTTGGGATATTCTGTATTATTCTGAGAAACTCAAAAAGCAATTATTTGATTATGATGAAGAAGAACTTCGTCCTTATTTCAAGTTAGAAAATGTTATAGAAGGCTTATTTACGCATGCTGAGAAGCTGTACGGCTTCACTTTTAAGAAAGCACCAGAGAATAAGTATTCGGTCTACCATGACGATGTTCTAGTCTATGAAGTGTTTAATGCTGATGGTACTTTCCAAGCATTATATTATTTTGATTTGTTCCCTCGAGAAACAAAACGAGATGGTGCATGGGAGAACTCTTTCCGCCCACATGGAAAAGAACAAGGCATTATTAAAAAGGCTCTTGTGACAAATGTGTGTAATTTCACCAAGCCAACCAAAGATACACCGTCACTTTTAAGTTTTTATGAAGTTGAAACTTTGTTCCATGAGTTTGGCCACGCCTTACATGATATATGCTGTGAAACAACATATCAGTCACTAGGTTTACGTGGGGTGATGTGGGACTTTATTGAACTCCCTTCACAAATTAACGAACAATGGCTTGGTGATTATGGTGTGTTGGCTAGTTTTGCTAAACATTATGAAACCGGCGAGCCGCTGCCACGGGCGTTATTTGATAAGATTGAGGCGAGTAAAACATTTATGGCTGGTCGCACAGTAATGATACAAAGCCTTTATTCTAAGCTAGATATGCGTTGGCATATTAAAGACCCTTCAGACATTAAAGACGTGGTAAGTTTTGAGCGTGATATTATGCGTGAAGGCAAGATGTTGAAATATGAAGGCGGATGCTTTTCAACATCGTTCTCACATATTTTTGCGGGTGGCTATTCTGCAGGATATTATTCTTATTTATGGGCAGAAGTTTTGGATGCGGATGCTTTCTCGGCGTTTGAAGAAAACGGTCTATATGATAAAGAGACAGCCCTCAAGTTTAGAAATGTCTTGGCTAAAGGTGGGTCTGTTGACCCTATGGAGCTATATATAGAATTCAGAGGACGTGAGCCATCGGAAGAGGCTTTCTTAAAACGTAAAGGCCTAGAGTCTTAGAAAATAAATAACAGATAAGGAGTTAGAGAATGGATATCACATCTATTACCGATAATATTAATGAAGAAACAATGACAGAGATTTGGCTGTCTGTAAGTGCTTATGGCTTACAAGTATTGGCTGCGCTAGCGATCTTTTTTATTGGGAAATGGGTGGCACACCGCATTCAATTGGTGGCAGGAAAAGCTTTGGCGCGTGCCAATATGGACGCTACGTTGATTGGCTTTCTGACGAAGATACTTTATGTTGGCCTGCTTGTATTTATTATTATTGCGGCTCTCGGCCAGTTAGGTGTGCAAACAACATCATTGGCGGCAGCGATTGCAGCTGCTGGTTTGGCTGTTGGCTTGGCTTTACAAGGGTCTCTGTCTAATTTTGCCGCTGGTGTTTTGATTATTATTTTCCGCTTCTTTAAGGCAGGCGATTATGTCGAAGTCGCTGGTGTCGGCGGGACAGTAAGTGATGTTTCAATCTTCACGACGGTGCTGATTACCCCTGATAATAAGCGTATTATTATTCCGAATGGTACAATTACCTCTGATAATATTATTAATTATTCAGCGATGCCTACCCGCCGTATTGACATGGTGATTGGTGTTGGGTATGGCGATGACCTGAAGAAGGTGCATAAGGTTTTAGAGAGAATTATCAGTTCCCATGAAAAAGTGTTGAAAACACCAGCACATCAGATCGCTGTGTCAGAATTAGCAGACTCATCGGTAAATTTTGTGGTGCGTCCTTGGGTTAAAACAGCAGATTATTGGGCGGTACGCTTTGCGTTAACAGAAGAAATTAAAACGACGTTTGATAAAGAGGGTATTTCTATTCCGTTCCCACAGCGTGACCTGCATATGATACAACCAACGCCAGAGCCGAAAAAATCGACTAAGAAATAACCTTAATCAGGGCTTTTTCTTGCCGTGCTCTTGCCTCATTTAGCTTTCATACTAAGTGAATGTTAAATAAAGCAACCCTACAAGGAGTTATATTATGAAGTCTATTTTATTACCTGCACTTTCTGCATTTGTTATTACTGCTGCAATTCCGGCTGTTGCTATGGCTGATATGCACAAAGGTAACCATTACATGGAAAAAGTTGATACAAATAAGGATGGTAAAATTTCTAAGGCTGAATCACAGGCTGCCCATGATGCTCGTTTTGAGAAGATGGATACAGATGGCGATGGTTTTGTCACTAAAGAAGAAGGTGAAGCAGCGAAAGCAAAGATGAAAGAAAAATGGAAAGAAATGAAAGATAAAAAGGGCGAAATGCCAGTTGAATAATTTTGCTATTGTAACAGATAATAAAAAAGCGCCTTTTTAGGCGCTTTTTTTGATTTTTGCGTAATGTTTATGTTGGTCACGCATTGATCTAAGTTTTTCTTCTGAATGCGTTCCTTTACATTTAGGGCAATGAATACCAGGCTCATAATCTTTGTGTTCCAATGTTTCTTTAGTGATAAAGGCACCGCAGCCGTAACACATTGTATAGTTACCTTCTTTAAGGCCATGCCCAACCGCCACACGTTCATCAAAGACAAAGCACTCGCCGTCCCATAGGCTTTGTTCAGCAGGCACATCTTCCAAATATTGTAAAATGCCGCCTTTGAGATGATAGACTTCTTCAAAGCCTTCCGCTTTCATGTAAGAAGAGGCTTTCTCACAACGGATACCGCCAGTGCAGAACATAGCAACTTTTTTATGTTTAGCTGGATCTAAATGTTCTTTTACCCATCTCGGAAATTCGTGAAAACTATCCGTTTTTGGATCAATAGCATTTTTAAACGTACCAATCTCTACCTCGTAATCATTGCGTGTATCAATCAATATAGTCTCTGGATCGGCAATGATTTTATTCCATTCAGCAGGGCTAACATAGGTGCCAACGATTTTTGTTGGGTCAGCCATTTCATTGCGGATTGTAACAATTTCTTTTTTCAAGCGCACTTTCATACGTTTGAATGGTTGTTCGCTTGCCGCAGAGAATTTTAATTCCCAGCCATCAAATTCTTTATGGGTGCCGAGCCATGTAATGAAGGCATCTAAGTCTTCAGGTTTGGCAGCACAGGTTGAGTTGATGCCTTCTGGGGCAAGTAATATAGTCCCGCATACGCCGTATTTTGCGCATTCAGCTTTGATCTTGGCTTGCCAGTCTGACAAGTTCTCAAGAGCAGTAAATTTATAAAAGGCAGCTACTTTCCACATCATGGAGCAGTATATAGCTTTATTTGAATAATTTTGCAATTTTTATCTGTTGTAAAAAATGATTGTCTGGGCCTGAGTTACGCCACGTCAGTGCTATATCTCGCTGTAAAGGTTTGTCACTTTTGATATCAATGAAGCGAAAGTTGGTGAACATGTTTTGTAGTGGTTCGAGCATCATTTCGGTAATGAGCGTGCCTTTATTCTCCGTTTCACATAGACTCATCACGCTCATTAGTGATGAAAGACTATGTTTTTGTTTCTTTAGTTTTGTATTTAGTGAGCAGGCATTAATTGCATGATCGCTCAAGCAATGACCATCTTCGAGTAAGATAAGATCAATTTGGCTTAATTCTTCTTTGGCGATGATTGGTGATTGATAATCATACGTTTTTGGTAAAGCAAGCATAAATTTATCTTGAGCGTAGACATGTTTTTGTAGTGAGCCAATATCGTAAGGCAAAGCAATGATTGCTGCGTCAATACGTCCAGAACGCAGTTTTTCCAACAAATGGTCTGTTAAATCTTCATCCAATACGCAGTCGAGTTTGGGGTACTGTATTTGAACATTTTTTAGAAACTGCGGCGCAAAATATGGGGCAATAGTGGGTATTATTCCTAAGTAGAACGGCCCCGCAATATTGTCACGGCGGGCAGTAGGGTCAATAATCTGGTCAGCAAAGTGAAGCAATTTCTCGGCTTCTTTCTTAAATTCTTTGCCGTAGTGAGTGAGTTGCACGTGTCGGCTGGAGCGTTCAACCAAAGGTTGTCCTATGAGCACTTCTAATTCTTTAATCCCAGCACTTAACGTGGATTGTGTAACAAAGCAATCTTCGGCCGCTTTGGAAAAGGATAGGCTTCTGCTTAAACTAAGAAAATATTGGATTTGGCGCAGGCTAGGATAATTCTTCATGTATCATATTTATCAATAATTTATAAATCTATCAATCGTTTTTATCGATTTCTGGGATAGGGATAATTCATTGGTGTTTTTGTTCAAAATTGTCCATGATCGGCTCGTAAATAAATGTAAATCAGTTAAAGGAGATAAATATGCTGACTATTGGAGATCTACTACCAGAATTTGAAGTAACAGGCGTTAAGCCAGGCTTTATGAAACATGAAGAAAACGGCGAATCTGCTTTTGAAACTATCACAAATGAAAGCTTTAAAGATAAGTGGAAAGTAATTTATTTCTATCCAAAAGATTTCACATTTGTATGTCCTACTGAAATAGCTGAGTTTGCAAAATTGAATAGCGAATTTGCTGATCGTGATTGTGTTGTTCTTGGTGGTTCTACAGATAATGAATTCTGTAAGCTGGCATGGCGTCGTGAACATGCTGATCTTAACAAATTAGATCAGTGGAGCTTTGCTGACACAAACGGATCATTGGTTGATGGTTTGGGTGTACGTGAAGAATCAGGTGTTGCTTACCGTGCAACATTTATCGTTGACCCGCATAATGTCATTCAGCACGTATCTGTTAACAATTTGAATGTTGGTCGTAGCCCAAAAGAAACATTACGTATTCTTGATGGTCTTCAAAGCGATGAGCTATGCGCTTGTAACCGTCCAGTTGGCGGCGAAGGCATTGACCTTAAAGCACTAGCAGCTGAATAAGCCTAATACTCTCCCCGAGATCGAGCGTAATGCTCGGTCTCACCCACTAACTTTAGAAAAGGATTGATGATGAGCATTGATACATTGAAAGAATTGCTGCCAGATTACGCTAAAGACATCAAACTAAACTTGTCTAGCTTGGCAAATGAAGAGATTTTAACAGACCAGCAAAAATGGGGCACCTTTTTGGCCTCAGCGATGGCAGGGCGTAATGCCACTGTTATTAAAGCTGTAGAGGCAGAAGCGTCACAGCATCTTTCAACAGAAGCTTTAACGGCTGCAAAAGCAGCGGCGTCAATCATGGCGATGAATAATGTTTATTACCGTTTTGTGCATTTAGCTGCAAATAAGGAATACCAAACATTGCCTGCTAAACTGCGCATGAATGTTATTGGTGCACCTGGTATTGAAAAAGCTGATTTTGAGCTTTATTCACTGGCTGTATCAGCGATTAATGGCTGCGGTATGTGTATTGATGCGCATGAAGCACAATTGTTGAAAGAAGGCTTAAGTAAGGACGCTATTCAAGCGTCAATCCGTATAGGTGCGACGATCCAAGCAGTTTCTACGGTGTTGGATACAGAAAGTGCTTTAGATGGTACAACGGCATTAGCAGCAGCGGCTGAGTAGAAAATAACGCTGTGATTAAGACTTAATAGCACGCCATTGAGCGTGCTATTTTTTTATGATTTCAGAATAACTTCTTTTTTAGCAAAGAGCTCTTTGAGTGGCTGGACTTTTTCAAGCATTGCAGCATAAAGCCCTAATTTATCAGCATGGCCATGGATATAGATAACGTTGAAGATCAATCCAGGCACCGAGCCTACAGATAGATTAAAGCCAAACCACAACATCATTGAAACAATTGCAAGGCTACGAAATACCATATCAGACTTAAAGGCACGGGATATGATAAAAACGGTTGTCGCCATAAAAGCTAAATAATCACTTACTGCCCCCGTCCAGCTGAAAAAACTGGCTGCAATCAAAGCTAAGAAGATAATAGCTAAGCTAGGCAAATAATGTGGCCCATGTCTAAAGCCACCCAAGCGCATGAGAAGGGCTAAAATCAGATATAAAATATTGATAATACTGGCAATAACCGAGCCCAGCATCAGTTGGTGTGCTGAAATCATAGCACAGCCGATGGATTCGTTTCTGGCAATGACATTGTAGTTTTTTGAATAAGAAGAGATGCTATAAAATAGGTAGCCTATAAGCCCTAAGGCTTGAATTCCAATAAAATATAGACTTAACCCCTCCATATATACACTCCCTCAAATGTCTCAATATGAAGGTTTATAATGCCTGAATAAGTTTAAGGTAGGGTTAATATGGAAAAATTAACTATTGTGAACGAATACTTCGCGGTGCGGATAAGGGATTTTTATATTGTTTTCTTTTAGGGCATCCCATAATGCTAGAAAAACGTCCCCTTTTACATTGGTAACACCTTTTTCAGCGTCTTTAATCCAGAAACGCAATGTGAATTTAATAGAGCTATCACCAAATTCGATTAAATGACAGACAGGCAGAGGTTCTTCAACGACACGTTTGGCTTTCTGAGCCGCTTCTATAGCAATTTTTTTGATAAAATGTGGATCACTATCATAGTGAACACCGAAAACGATCTGCATACGTACAAGGGTATTGCCATGACTCCAATTGACAACTTGTTGTGTAATGAGATCTTCATTAGGCACAAGGTAAGAAATATTGTCACGTGTTACAATATTCGTATAACGTGCGCCCATATGCTCGACCCAACCAAAGGCTTCACCGTTTTGTAATTGAATAACATCTCCAGGTTTAATAGAACGGTCTAGAAGAAGTAGAATACCGCTGAAAAGGTTTGAAACACCTTTTTGCAGACCAAAACCAATACCAATACCAAGGGCACCACCAAACACGGCCAGAACGGATAAATCGATCCCTGCGCTCGTTATACCTATAAGAACAGCAATACTAATGAGTGCAAATTTGATTACCTTACTAATAAGAACGCGTGCCGTAACAGATATATCTGTCGTTTTTTGTAAGCGTTTGTCTAAGAAGCTGCTTAAAAAGAATGCGGCAGAAACAAACAACACAACCGATATGATAGATTGAAAAATAGATAAAACTGAAAGGCGAAAATCACCTATTTTAAAACCAAGGCCATCCATCGCTGAAATGGTATTGTCCAAAATGCCTAAGATCGAGAGAGCTGCAATAATCCACGCAGCGGACGTTAGTATTTTTCTCAGAAAGGTATTAGCGATGAGTTGTGCTGCAATTCGAATAAAAATCCAAGCCATTAAGAGTTTTGTTGCGGCCGTGATCCAAATTGTAGCAAAAGTGAAAGGGCTTATGGTTGCAATAGGAATGGTAAAGGCCAACAAAACGGCCATAATCATGTGGGGTGTCAAACCTGTAATACTTTTTAATATATGCTCGAAGCGCCACGGGAGGTTGGCTTGGTTGATAAGTCTTAAAAGTATTGGTGTTAATATTTTTTTGCCTAATAAGCCTAAACCGAAAGCTATAAAAATAATGATAAATTCTATGCCTGTTTGTGGCGTTAAAACGTTGCCGTTTAACCAGCTTATGGCATTTTGGATAAATTTTAGGATTTCTTCTTCAAACATGATGGTGTCAGCTTACTCTGATTGGCCCTGTTTACCAAGGGCTAAGGTCTTTTCTCTTAAAATATTCGCGATCTCTAAATGTGGTTTTTGTAATAATGCGGCATCAGGGATGATTGGTTGGCCAATATGAACTTTGATGGTTTTTCCTGCTTTGTTACGGCATTCATTTAAAACCAGCGATCTGGTTAATGTAAACATTTTTGCCATTGCTGCTAAGCGAAACAGAAAAGAGTTTTCGCCTTCAAAGAATAAAGGGAGGATGGTTGGATATTGACCGTTTTCTTTGTCTCCACCTTTTGTAAGAAGATAAGATAGGAGCGCTTGCCACTCAAGATCTTCAAAAGGTTTGAGCAGGCCTTTTGGGCGTGCCAAACGACCAGCAGGAAAAATACCTATCGTGCCGCCATTTTTAAGGTGTTTTAAAGACTTGAAGATACTTTTCTTGTTGGTATCCACAGCCTCAGGCGTTTCGCCGTCATCAATGGGTAGTAAGAAGGGTGTTATACGATCCGATTTCAAAAGAACTTGATTGGTAAGAATGTAAAAATCTCTACGACGCTGAAATAATAATTGGTTCATGATAAAACCATCGACAATGCCAAAAGGATGATTGGCAACAACAATTAATGGGCCTGTAGCAGGGATATTTTCTAGCGCACCGCTGGCGATTTCAATGCTTATTTTCATATGGTCGAGAGCAGTTGTGAAAATCGGATGGTCGGGGTTTTTGGCTCTGTCTACATCATGCTTTTTGATGCATTGGTCATAGTTATATTCAACCCATAGTCGACCTGTCATATATTCAAGTGTGCTAACTAAAGCACGTGTCCAAGCGGATCCTTTATTTGAATAGGTGATAGGCTCAAAATCATACATAGGCATAGAATAGCAAAGGTGTTGTTAAAATCACTCTTTTTTATATAGCTAATAACATCTTTGTTATGTATTATACATAATTCTATAACTTGACATTTGAGGGTTTATTGGCCATTGTGCCTCCTTCCTAAAAAGAGGTGTGTTAATAATAATGAAAATTTGGATTTTATTTAACGAAGAAATCGAAGCAGCCACGTCAGAGGCTTATGAAGTAAGACGTTTTCTTGCGGAAGGTAAGAAGATGGGTTTAGAGGTTGAGGTATATAACCCAGAGCAATTTGATCTTCTTGTTACAGATGAAAATCGTGACACTGTATTAATTGATGGTAAGCCCCATACTTTACCAGATTTCTTATTACCAAGGACGTATGTCGTTGATACTGGTTATTTTGCCTTAGCTGTTATTCGTCAACTTGAGCGTATGGGTGTGCGTGTATTTAATAATTCAGCCACGATTGAATCTGTTGCTGATAAAATGCATACGCATCAGATTTTAGCAGAAAACCATTTGCCAACGCCTAAAACAATGCTTGCAAAATTCCCTGTGAATTTAGCTCTCATTGAGCGCAATCTTGGTTTTCCTGTAGTTGTTAAAACATTATTGGGGGTTAATGGGACGGGTGTTTTCTTAATTGATACGCCTACAGCTTTCCATGATTTGATGGATTTGATCGGTGAAACGCAGCCAAATATTTTGCTTATTTTCCAAGAGTTTATTTCTAAAAGTAAGGGCCGTGATTTACGTTTATTTGTCGTTGATGGAAAAGTAGTTGCCTCAATGGAACGTAATGCTAAGCCCGGTGGTTTTAAGGCCAATTATTCACAAGGTGGTTCAGTACGTGAATTTGTACCAGATGAAGAGGCAATTCGTTTGGCAATTGATGCGTCAAAGGTATTGAATATTCAAGTGTCGGGTATCGATCTTTTGTTTACAGAGGATGGCTACACAATTTGTGAGGCGAACACATTTCCTGGCTTCAAAGGCATTGAAAGTTGTTGTGATGTGAATATTCCAGAGCAAATCTTTTTGGCCATGCAAGCACGCTTGGAGCGTGAAAAAGAAATGCTCGGCAAAATAGGCCGGCGCAAGACGGATACGTTTCTTAAGTAATTAAAAATTACCGCTGAAATGTAATTGGTGCGGGCTCTTTTACAATCAAATTATCTTTGTTTATTTCCAGAACGGCCATGCCTCGTTCTACGAGATTATTACGACCGAAACGGAAAATACCATCGACACCTGCAAAACCATTTGGATTTTGGATATTATTACGGGTGTAGATTTGATCTGTTGAGTAACCTTCTTGTGCCCCTTTGTTGGCTAATACAGCCGCTAAAGCTGTGCCATCATAGGCTAATGAGGCAATACGTGCTGGACGTTCTCCGTAAACATTGGTGTAATTTTGCTCGAAGTCAAAGCGAGCTTGTGGCGATGGCGCTGCAAATAAAGACCCATTGAACGCAGGCTCGCGAATAAGCCCTGCATCATCCCACACACCTGTGCCCAGAAGGGTTGCGTTGTGATTGTCTACTTCATAGAAGCGTAAGAGATTAACAATGTTACGACCTAGTTCTCCGCCCACTGGGACAAATAATGTATCATAAGGAAGGTCGCTGGTTGTACTAACAAGTTGTAACTCTGCGAGCTTGGCTTTTGCTTCACGATTGGACGGGTTCATTTTAACCGCTTGTTCTGCAGCGGCTAGTGCTGCATCATAATTTTCTTTACGGGCATCGTAATTCACAAACTCACGAATATCAGGCGAGATATTATTATTTAGAGGACTGATTGTCAGAAGCTTCGTGACACGGCCGCCATGACTTCTCACAGCATTATTGAAGCTGTCTGTTACGTTTTTACCGTAAGCATCTTCTGTGGAGATAACACCAAAATTCTTACTACCATTTTTAGAGGCGTACTCAGCAATGCGTGATACTTGTTCAAATGGTAAGATGCCCATCACATAAGTATTCTGACCTGCTGCTGTCCAATCTGTCGAGAAGCTGATATTTTGAATATTGGAGCGAGCGATATAAGGGCGTACTGCTTTTACTTCTTCAGAAAATAACGGGCCTAGTATAAGTTTTGCGCCTTGGTTAATAGCATCATTAGCCGCCATAACGGCTATTTGTGCATCGCCTTTTGTGTCTTTAGGCATAAGTTCAAAATTTTGATCGCCAACGTCAAACAAAGCCATTTGTGCAGCATTTAACATTTGTTGACCAATTTTCTTGTGCTCTCCGCTAAGTGGTAAGAGGATAGCTACTTTGACTCGGTCCTTTTTAGGCGTGGCGGCTCTGACATTGCGGTAATCTGGTGCTTGAGCTGCAATCTCTTCTTGAGGTGCTGAAATGACAGCAGTGTCTTGATCGCTACGAACATAATAATCGTAGGGATCATAGGCTGTGCCAGGTTGTTCAACGCTTAATGTGCCCTGTGCCAGAATACTTGGTAATGTTTCGGCATTCCCTGATGATAATGGTTTGTTAGGTGCTGTAACACAGCCGCTTAATGCGAGTAAAGAAAATAAAGTTAGGACAAAAGGGCGTAGTTTCATTATCATAGGTGGCTCCAACAGCATTTAAATAAGTGAGATATGATTGATAGCGAAAAAATGAAGCTTTGGCCAGAACCATTTTCCCCGAAAACAGGATTGTATCTCGTGGCGACGCCTATCGGCAATTTACGTGATATGACGTTGCGGGCTTTGGACGTTTTGTCAGCAGCAGATATGATTCTATGTGAAGATAAGCGTGTCAGCACAAAATTACTTAATGCCTATGGTATTAAAAAACCACTAAGGCCTTATCACGATCATAGCACAGCGGCGGATAGAGAGGCTGTGCTTGCAATGCTAAAAGAAGGAAAGGTGCTGGCATTAATAAGTGATGCAGGCACGCCGATGATTGCTGATCCCGGCTATAAGCTTGTTAAAGCTTGTCGTGAAGCCAGCTTGCCTGTTTATGCAATTCCAGGTGCAAGTGCTGTGTTGAACGCATTGCAATTATCTGCAATGCCTACAGACATTTTTACTTTTCAGGGGTTTTTACCTACTAAATCTGGCGCATTGAACGCACTATTGGCTACAATTAAAAACAAGACCGAGACGCATGTGTTCTTTGAATCAGCAAATAGATTAACAAAAACGCTTGGCTTTATGAAGGATGTGCTGGGTGATAGAAAAATTGTTATTGCCAGAGAGCTCACTAAAAAGTTTGAAGAAGTGTTTTCTGGAACCGCAGATGAAATACTAACGCATTACGAAACACATATCTTAAAAGGTGAGATTGTTATCGTTATTGAAGGTAAAAGTGATGAGGTTATTGGTGAAGATGCGCTGGATGATCTTTTGCGAAAAGCTTTATCAGCGAATAGCCTTAAAGAAGCAGTTGAGCTTGTGCGGATGCAGACCGCTTTGGCAAAGAAGGTTGTATATAATAGGGCGTTAGCGTTAAAAGATGCGGCAGATAAGTAGCTATCAAAAGGGGCTTTGGGCAGAATGGCTTGTGGCATTTTACCTTCGTTTTATTGGGTATAAGATTTTAGCCAAACGCTATAAAACCAAATTTGGTGAGATTGATTTAATTGCCCGAAAAAATAATGTACTTATTTTTGTAGAGGTGAAGGCGCGTAAAAATCAAGAGGATGGTCTTGAAGCCGTCACATTAAAAACACAAAAACGTATTATCAATGCAGCGAAAATATTTATACAAAACTATGAACAAGAGGTAATGGCGATACGTTTTGATGTTGCTGCCGTCTCCGCACATGGTATTGTAGAGCATATTCGTAATGCTTTTTGCGAATAAGAATAATTTAAGGAGCCTATTGAATGACACGATTTATTAAACCTTTTCTTATCGCATGCTTGTTGTGTCTGCCCATAGCTTTGAATGGTTGTACTGCCTTTGGTTTGGCAACAGGTGCGGCGGCAACAACAGGTGTAGCGGCGGCAAGAGAAGGTGGCATCAAACAAAGTGTTAACGATGCAACTATTGCTATTAGCATTAAAGACCGTTGGTTTAGGTATAATGTTGAAACATTTGCGAAGCTTAATGTTACTGTGAATCAGGGGCGTGTGTTGGTAACAGGTGTCGTGCAAGACCCTAAACATCGTGTTGAAGCAATTCGTCTTGTTTGGACCATTGAGGGTGTTAAACAAGTTATCAATGAAGTACAAGTGGCTGATAGTGAAGGTGTTACGGGTTATGTCCGTGATAGCTGGGTATCAACACGTTTAAGAACGCAAATGACCATTGATAAAGAAATTCAGTCATTGAACTATTCTATTGATACAGTGCAGGGCGTTATTTATCTGATGGGTGTTGCACAAGACCAAACAGAACTTAATCGTGTCATTGAAATAGCGCGTACGATACCAAATGCAAAACAAGTCGTTAGCTATGTTAAGCTGGCGGGCGTTCAGGAATAATGCAGGAAAAAGACCTAAGAGCTTACAGCGCTACACTTGCCTCTTTGCCTGATGAAGAGATCGATCTAGCTTTTGCCGCTATTTCGTTGGCGGCACCTAAATATCCTCAGCGGGTGCTTGAACGATACGGCCATCATATTAAAAAAATCTATGATGATGTCGGTATGCGTCATGCTGAACTATTAAAGGCAGGTGCTGAGGATGATCTGGCGACCAGAGTGGCGGCGCTGAAGCATATCATTCATGATAAATATGAGTATGTAGGCGATAAAGAAACCTACGATTCTTTGCAGAATGCCAATATGATTGAGGTCATTGAGCGACGTAAGGGATTACCTGTCGCTATTAGTATTTTGTATCTGGCAGCGAGCCATGCTCAAGGGTGGTCGGCTGAAGGTCTTAATTTTCCTGCTCATTTTGTAATACGAATGACAAAGAATGCGGAGCGGATGATTATTGATCCCTTTAATGATATGGATATTTTAGATGCGGCTGGCTTGCGTCATTTAGTTAAAACTTTTATTGGTGGAGAAGCAGAGCTTTCAGCGAATTATTACGAATCAGTTTCAAGAATTGATGTATTGATTCGGTTGCAAAACAACTTAAAACTTCGCCTTATTTCCATAGAAGATTATGCAGAGGCTTTGGCTGTTGTTGAGCAAATGCAAAAAGTGGCACCAAGAGAGAAAAGATTTTTACTCGATCAAGGTGTGCTGTTTGCTAAATTAGATGAGAAAAGACGGGCTATTGAGGCTTTAGAGAGCTATTTAGAAGGGGATATAAACCACCACGATAAGCATGATGTTGAAGCCTTTATCGCCGAGCTATATAGAAGTTTAAAATAATTTCTTGCCAAAACCTAGAACTGATATAGATTCATCTTGAATAACAATTTACTCTTGGAGCATCCGTATGATTACTAAAAAAATTCTAACAATTTCTGCTATTCTTTTATTAGCAGCCTGTTCATCAAATAAAGATAAAGATGTGCCGCTTTCTGAAGTAACGGAAATTGGTACAACTGGCCAAGCAGGTCAGCCAATCGGTCAAGGTACAATGTTTGATGATGTTGAGCTTTCTGGCCCGCAAGCGGGTACGCAAGAAGACCTCGTTGTGAACGTGGGTGACCGTGTTTATTTCGGTTATGACCGTTATGACCTGACATCAGAGGCGCGTGCACAACTTGATTTGCAAGCACAGTGGCTGAATAAATACCCAAGCACAGCTATTACAGTTGAAGGCCATGCTGATGAGCGTGGTACACGTGAGTACAACTTGGCATTAGGTGAACGTCGTGCGACATCTGTGAAAAATTATTTGGTTGCTCTTGGTGTAACACCAAGCCGTATCCAAACAATTTCATATGGTAAAGAACGTCCAGTTGCTGTTGGTTCTAACGAGCAAAGCTGGGCTCAAAACCGTCGTGCGGTTACAGTCGTAAACTAAGAGAAAAATGATTTTGTTAAAACCTAACAAATTTAAAATTATACCAGCTGCCGCCCTTATTGCGGCAGTTGGCATTTTTGCTTCATTTCCCGTACAAGCCCAAGAGCGTGAGTTGTTAAACCGTCTCAATCGTTTGGAAAATGAAATACAGACATTGAATGATGCCGTTTATAAAGGCCAAAAACCAGCTTTTGATGTTAATCAACGTGAAGGCGGTGCGATTAATACATTATCACCTTCTTCTAATGCGCAGGCTGAAATTCGTATGAATGCATTAGAGCAGGAATTACGAGAGCTGACAGGGCGTGTTGAAGAGCTCAACTATAAAAATTCACAGCTCCAAGCGCAGGTGGAAAGTTTTATAGCTGACAGTAATTTACGTTTTCAAGATTTAGAGGGCGGCGCATTGGCTACACCAACAGAGCCTACAGTGTCTGGAATGAAATCAGTTGAAGTTACTAATCCAAAGCCTGATTTGGGGACATTACAAAAGGCTTCGCCACAAGATGATAAAACATTAGGTGTTCTGTCAGATAAGCCTGAAGGTTCCGATCCTGCGGCATTATACGAAGAGGCGTTTATGACGTTGCGTCAAGGGCGTTATCAAGAAGCAGAAAAAAGCTTTAAAGAATTTTTGAGTATGTATCCGAAACATGAATTTGCGTCAAATGCACAATATTGGCTCTCTGAAAGCTTTTATGCACGTGGTCAATATGAGAAGGCAGCACAAGGATTTGCTAAAGGGTATCAAACTTATCCTAAAGCGCCGAAAAAGGCTGATAATTTACTGAAATTGGGTTTATCATTGGCACAGCTTGATAAAAAGTCCGAAGCTTGTGTGACATTGCAGCAACTAGAAAATGAAGTACCTGATGCACCAAGCTCAATTAAAACCAGAGCGAAGCAGGAACAGGAAACACTTGGTTGTTCGTAATGGACGATCTTTTTCAAGCTCTAGTCCCTCAAGAAAAACAAATTATCGTTGCTCTTTCTGGTGGTGCAGATTCTATGGCGTTGACGCATATGTTGGCAACACAGTCTGAGGTAGCGGTTCATGCTGTTACAGTGGATCATGGGCTCCGCACGGAATCGGCGGATGAAGCCAAAAAAGTAGGCGAGTTAATTGCTAAATTTCCTCGTATTAAGCATGTCATTTTACAATGGCAGGGCGACAAACCAGAGGCAGCCATTCAAGAAGAGGCTCGTTTTGCCCGTTATGATTTGCTCAAGACCTACGCTTTGAAGCACAAAATTAAATTGATTTTCGTAGGTCATCACCAAGACGATCAGGCGGAAACCTTTCTTATGCGTCTTTCAAAGGGCAGTGGTTTAGATGGTTTAGCAGGTATGGCAGAAACACAAGATATGGGTGGTGACATTACACTCGTTAGGCCCTTGTTGAATTATACACATCAAGAGCTTGTAAAATATTGTCAAGATAACAAGTTAGAATGGGTAGAAGATCCAACGAATAAGAATGACAAATATTTGCGGCCTCGTCTTCGAGCTGCTCGTAAAGTATTAGAAAAAGAAGGCTTAACCTCTAAGCGTTTGTCTGTCACAGCGCAGCGTTTGTCTAGGGCTAAAACAGCTTTGAATGAGGTAACCGATAGGTTGTTTAATCAAGCGACACTGACAAAAGAAACAGTGAAATTTGATTATCAAACATGGATTAGCCAGCCAGAAGAAATTAGGGTACGGCTTGTCTTACAGGCTTTTTCGCATCTAAGAGAGGCTATTTATGCACCGCGTATGGAAAGTGTGGAAAACCTTGTATCAGCTATGGGACAAGCAAAAACTAAATTAAGGCGCACTTTAGGTGGATGTATTGTTGAAGTGGCGCCAAAAAAAGGCTATATTTCTCTTGCTTTAGAGCCCAAAAAGCCTAGTTTTAAAGGGTAATGATTTTGTAGAAGAGGGTCTCGTTTGTGAACAGTTTTGCTAAGAATGCGCTGCTATGGGTTGGTATTTTAATCCTTATCGGCTTTTTGATGAATGTATTTCAACAATCTAATAATACAGGAAGCTCGACAGTTAGCCTTGCCTATAGCGAGTTTATGAATAACGCTAAACAAGGCGATATCTCTGAGGTTGTGATCGCTAATCAACAAATTAACGGCACAATGAATGATGGTACAAAGTTTAAAACTGTTATTCCTGAAGGTGAAAATGTTGTCGACCGTATTAATGATACAGGTGTCCGTATTGTTGCTGAAGTCGTTAATCCAAATGAAGTAACCCCTTTAAGCATGTTACTGTCATGGTTTCCCATGCTTTTATTTATTGGTGTATGGATTTTCTTCATGCGCCAGATGCAAGGTAAAGGTGGCGGCGGTGCGCTTGGTTTTGGTAAGTCTAAAGCCAAGCTTTTAAGTGAAAAATCAGGTCGTGTAACCTTTGATGATGTCGCTGGGATCGAAGAAGCAAAACAGGAGTTAGAAGAAGTTGTTGAGTTCTTGAAAGATCCGCAAAAGTTTCAAAAACTGGGCGGTAAAATCCCTAAAGGTGTTTTGCTTATTGGCCCTCCAGGTACAGGTAAAACATTGACTGCTCGTGCTGTTGCAGGAGAGGCGGATGTGCCTTTCTTCACAATATCTGGTTCTGATTTCGTTGAAATGTTTGTCGGTGTCGGTGCAAGCCGTGTCCGTGATATGTTTGAACAAGGCAAGAAAAATGCCCCATGTATCATCTTTATTGATGAGATCGATGCTGTGGGTCGCCAACGTGGCGCAGGTCTTGGCGGTGGTAATGATGAGCGTGAGCAAACGCTGAACCAACTCCTTGTTGAGATGGACGGTTTTGAGGTTAATGAAGGCGTTATTCTGATTGCGGCAACCAACAGACCTGATGTTTTGGATCCAGCCTTACTGCGTCCAGGTCGTTTTGACCGCCAAGTGGTGGTGCCGAACCCAGATATTAATGGTCGTGAGAAAATTCTTAAGGTGCATTTGAAGAAAGTACCAATGGCGGAAAATGTCGATCCAAAAGTGATTGCTCGTGGTACACCGGGTTTTTCTGGTGCGGATTTAGCCAATATCGTTAATGAAGCCGCCCTTATTGCGGCACGTCGTAATAAAGACCAGGTTGGTCAAGCTGAATTAGAAGAAGCTAAAGATAAGATTATGATGGGTGCTGAGCGTCGCTCTATGGTGATGACCGACAAAGAAAAGAATCTGACGGCATACCATGAGGCAGGACACGCGATTGTTGCGTTGAACGAGCCTGAATCTGATCCAATCCACAAGGCAACGATTGTCCCTCGTGGGCGTGCTTTGGGGCTTGTTATGCGTTTGCCAGAGGGTGATCGTATCTCTATGGCACGTGATAAAATTGAAGCTGATTTATCTGTGGCTATGGGCGGTCGTATTGCCGAAGAACTTATTTTTGGCCGTGAGAAAGTGACAACAGGAGCATCAAGCGATATTAAAATGGCAACTGATACAGCACGTCGCATGGTCACTGAATGGGGCATGTCTGATGTTTTAGGGCCTCTACGTTATGGGGCGGATCAAGAAGAAGTGTTTTTGGGCCATTCTGTGGCGCAGACTAAGAATATCTCTGATGATACAGCGGCCAAGATTGATTCAGAAATCCGCAAAATTGTGGAGGATTCATACAAGCGGGCGACCAAAATCTTGAAAGATAAGATGGATGATCTGCATAAACTCGCTAAGGGTTTACTTGAGTATGAAACTCTCAGCGGTGATGAAATTAAAGATGTGCTTAAAGGTAAAAAGATTATCCGTGAAGACAGTAATGGCGATGATTTACCTAAAAAACCAGGTGCCTCAGTCCCTAAAACAGCTTAACAGTCGCTCTAGCAAGGTTTGTAAACGGTAATTCTTTGACCGTCTACTACTTTTGTTTCTTGTTTTTCACAAGTAGGCTTAGCTGTTCTTGTTTTGAAATATTCTATGATATTTGTAAGTGAAATGCCGTTTTCTTCGAGTTCTAAACGCATTTGCTCATTTAAAGCAGGGTCATCGGCATTTTCTAAGGCATCGCTAATAGCTTTTGCAGCTGTTAGTTTCTGCTCTTCATTTTGAGAATTCCAGCCTTGAATTGTAACATCGGCTATAAGCTGATTTTCTTTACAATCTATATTTGCAACCTGACCTGCGGCAGGGATATATGTTGTTTGACCAGTTGGTACGCTATCTACAATTTTGCCTTTGGCATTGACGACATCTTTTGTGACAATCACTAATCGTTCAACCATACATGTTTCTGGATTAACGCGCTCTAAAGGAAGAGTTGTACCATTATCGGCTCTTTCTGTTGTAGGCTGTACCGAATAAGTTGTCGTTGTTGGTGCGGTAGCACAAGCGCCTGCGCTAATGGGTAATATAAGCCCCATCATTGCATAATGAAAAGATTTTCTTGAAGATTGTGCAGTCATCATTTTATTCCTGTTAATTAATGTTGGGATATATTTACATAATATTATTATAATGTCAAGAAAAAAGGAGGGCTGATTTTATTCAGCCCTCCTTTTATATAAATAAGTGTAATTATTTAAAGACCTAGCTTCGATTTCGGTAACCAAGTGCAGCCAGCCGTTGTCAAATCATATTTGACTGTATTGCTGTCATCAGGCCAAGCGCAAACTTCTTCAACGCCATTTTGTACACGATCAAAATCTTTCATATCAGGCGTACATACTTTGCCTAGAACCATGTCATTAGCAACTGTACCGCTGATAACGCCGCCATCTACCATAGTGATAGTACAAGCAGATGTGTCATTAAAAGCATATGTTGGTACTGTAGGTGTTGCTGAATATGCTTGAGGCTGGTAGGTAGGTGCATCTTTATATACATAAACTGTTTCAGTAACAACTTCTGGCTCTGCTTGTGCGCCTTGTTGCGGACAGCTACCTGTTAGATTAACATCGTTGATACCTTTTTTAGCTAAAATACCACCAAGAATAGTACCGCCTGCGCAGGCTTTTTCTTCTGGGGCCATTGCATCAAAACCTGTTTTAGCAACATCAATTACAAGGCTATCTTCAACATTTTGTACACATAGCGCTCGTTTTTCGGCATCATTTTTAACTTCAGTGCTAGCGTGAGCACCTGATGTGTAATTAAAAATAGGTGTGCCAAAAATATCTTCCTGCTCAGAAACTGTTTTTAACATACATGCAGAAATAGGATCTAATCCTTGTGCATTATATGATAAGGCAGGCGCACTCGTAGAAACCCCACCATTGGCAAAGCCAAGAGCAGTTGTTTTATTTGTTAGCTTTTGTTGTTGTTGCTGTTGCTGGCTTAAAGCATTGTCAATATCTATACCAGGTGTTTCTGGTGTAACAACTGGTGGACAAGGAGCGCTTGTGCTAGGGTCACCGCAAACTTGGGCAAAGGCAGCTGTTGCGATTGCTGAAGCGCCAAGCGTTAGAACTGTTAATTTTTTTGATACTGACATTTTACATTCTCCTAATTGTTTATGTAAAGTTAAATCTGTTTCGTGGCGTAGTTATGACATATCTAAATTTTTCTGTCAAACAAAAAGTTATGAAAAATAAAAATAATATTTTTTATGCTTTATTCCCTATATATATAAGTATAAGTCACAAAAATCCAGCTTTAAAATATGACGTATTTATTTTTCATAAAAAGTTTGCGTTTTGTTGTTTCTTGGTATATAAATGAGGTTGAAATTAATAGAAGGCTTATATATCAAGAGACGAAGTCGTAAAATATTTGCATTTTTTACATACTCTTATTACATTGGCCAACATAACGACAACAAAAGATAGCTTTTAGTAAATATGTCACAAGTACAGCAAGAGACTAATCATAGACACGATGCTTTTTGGGCACATGCTCAGGCGGCAGCTAAATCTGTGACTCCAACTAAACCTGTGAAGCCAACGCTCGTGAATGCCATTGGCGAAGATGATTATACTGATGCAGATTATACTGATATACCACCCTCAACGGCGACTGAAGAATTTGAAGCCGCGGAAAAAGGTTATAAGTGGTTTGGCTTAAAAAGAAGCACATGGGCTAATCTTATCATAAGTTCCACGCTTGTTGCTTTGGCAGGTTGGAATATTGATAAGTTGGACAATATGTCTAAAGCGTTGTTCACATCAGGGAGTGATAGTGTTGAAGATACAGCGGCATCACCTGTAGAAAAAGTTGAAATTCAGGGGGCTAAAATCACTCAAACCGCTTCTGGCGATTTAGAAGTTATTGTTAATCCAGCTGCAACGGTAGATTCTGGCGTAAGTGAGGCACAAGATTCTGATTTTCAGGGTGCTGATGTAAGTCCTTTGGATAAGGTCGCTCAAATGGTGGCTGCTGCAAATAACCCTATTTTAGAGCAAGAATTAGAGGCCGCTTATAGTAATGATCCTTGGGGGAAACATAATCTAGCTTATTATATGTCATTTGAAATGCATGGTCTGACATTGGACAAGCAACTTGTCTTGGACTTATATGCTGAAGCGGCTGCTCAAGACCATCAGCCATCTATAGATAATTATGCCGTGTTGAGCGATATGTGGGATATGACATCCTCATATTATGATAATTCAGTATATGTAGAAGAATATGAGGAAGAAACTGCTGTGGTCTCTGTGGCAGAAGATTTACCTCAGGTTCGTGAAGTTCCTCAGGCTGATTACGCTAAGGCAAATCCTTCTGATGTATTGGCTGAAGGGTTGAAGCCATTAAGCGTTTATCAGCAAGTCGTTGCTGATTATCCAGATGCGCCTACATATGTTTTTAGCTATGATGTTGCCACACAAAAAATTTCGAAAAATCTAGCTTTTGGTGATTTAGCTAACCATGAGCGTTTTAACATTATTTTCGAAGATGGTCTGGGTAATACGCATGCTTTTGTAGGGCAGGCTTATAATAGTGATTATCTTTTGTATCCAGATGTTTTCTTAAGAGATTTGATCGTTTCAAAAGATATATTCCTATATGAGCCAGTTCTCACGGCCAAAGTAATAGATGATTCCTATATGATGGCTGACATTGGTGGCGGCATAAATTACGCCGCAGATGATTATTCAGTCAATACCGATTTCAAAGTTGTTTCAGAGGGTTCTGCCGCTTCACAAGAAGCGCAAACAGCTGCAGCAGCAATACCTATGTTCGAATGTATTGATTATACATGTGATAATAGTCTGTCTGAAACAGATTTTCGCGTGGCAGAGCAGTTACGTGCACCATCACCATCGAATTCATAAACATTACTGGTTTAAGGCTTTGAGTTCGGCTATTATTTTATCATGAAGAGACAGTTTTTTGGAACGGATGGTATTCGTGGTCGGGCAAATCAATTCCCGATGACCGTTGATATGGCACAAAAGGTCGCTATTGCAGCAGCACATGTTCTTAAAACCCATGAAACACATGCCCGTGTCGTAATTGGTAAAGATACACGCCGTTCTTGCTATATGTTGGAGCAAGCCATGGCCTCTGGCTTTCTGGCGATGGGTATGGAGGTATTGTTTTTAGGTCCTTTGCCGACACCTGCTGTAGCGTCTTTGACACGGTCGATGCGTGCGGATTTAGGTGTAATGATATCGGCCTCGCATAATCCTTACAATGACAATGGTATCAAGCTTTTTGGTGCGGATGGCTATAAATTGTCAGATGATAAAGAACTAGAAATTGAAGCATTGCTTGCTAAAGATGACTTGATGTCACTTTATGTAGCGCCTGAGCAAGTTGGGAAAGCAAAACGCTTAGAGGATGCTTCTGGGCGCTATGTCGAGGCTGTTAAAAGTACATTTCCTAAAGACTTAACGCTTTCAGGCTTAAAGATTGTTGTCGATTGCGCCAATGGTGCGGCCTATAAGGTGGCGCCGCAGGTGCTTTGGGAGCTTGAGGCGAAGGTAATTCCAATTGCTGTCAACCCAAATGGCCAAAATATTAATGATGATTGTGGCGCTGTGCATACCGAAAATCTACAAAAGACCGTCATTGAGCAAGGGGCGGATATTGGTATCGCTCTTGATGGAGATGCAGATCGTTTGATCGTTGTTGACGAAAAAGGTAAACGTGTCGATGGCGACCAGCTTATGGGCGCATTAGCCTTGTTTTTGAGCGAGAAAGCGATGTTACGCCAAGATACCTTGGTGGCAACAGTGATGTCGAATTTAGGCTTGGAACGAGCTCTTCAAAAATACGGTATTCGCTTGATTAGAACGGCTGTAGGAGACCGCTATGTGATGGAGGCGATGTCTGAACAGGGTGCTAGCCTAGGTGGTGAGCAATCTGGGCATATCATTTTATCGGATTATGCCACTACGGGAGATGGTTTATTGGCGGCGTTACAAATATTGGCACTTATTAAAACCAAAGGGTTGAAAGCATCAGAGGTATTGCGTGTATTTGAGCCTGTGCCACAAATACTTGAGAATCTTGTCTATGATCCAAAAGAGCCAGCTCCTTTAGAAAAGGACGTTGTAAAGCAGCTTTTTTCTCATGCTGAAGAGGATTTATTGAAATTAAATGGCCGATTGCTGGTTCGGGTGTCAGGAACTGAGCCTAAAATCAGAGTGATGGCAGAGGCTGATGATAGTCGGGCTCTAGCCGATTTGATGCAGGATTTGATGGCAAAATTAAAGACCGCTTTAGTGGCATAATAGTTGCACTAAAAGTTTGAATTTTGTGAATGCTTTGTGGTATTATGCAAAAATAATAACGATAAGGATAGCGTGATGATCGATATGGAATTGCAGAAAGAGCTATGGAATGCCGCTGAAATAGGTGATTTGGCAGCAATTCGTATGGCGGTCGTCAAAGGTGCCGATGTTGAAATGCGTGATGAAAAAGAACGATCAGCAATTAATATTGCTAGTCAACATGGTCAAGCGAATGCGCTTTCTACGTTATTGGCGGCTAAGGCAATGGCTCGTTTAGAGCGTTATAACCTGCCATTGGCACCTGTTAAAAACCCTGAAGAAGTTATTGAGCGCGCTTCAAAGAAATCTGCCTAAAAGGCTTATTATCTATTTGCCTATCTGTCTTATTCTTCCTACACTGAGCCACGTGTTAAACGTAGCAAGTGGAGTTTCCAAAATATGTCGAATGTAGTTGTTGTCGGTTCTCAATGGGGTGATGAGGGCAAAGGGAAGATTGTTGATTATTTATCAGAGCAAGCGGATATGGTGGTGCGCTTTCAAGGTGGCCATAATGCAGGTCATACATTGGTTATTGATGGAAAAGTCTATAAATTAAATTTGCTTCCTTCCGGCGTTGTTCGTGGTGGTAAAGTATCGATTATTGGCAATGGTGTTGTCATTGATCCTTGGGCGTTGATGAGTGAGATTGAGACAGTTTCTGCTGTAGGCATAAAAATAAGCCCTGAGAATCTTCGTATTGCTGATAATGCGCATATTATCTTGCCGACGCATCGTGAAATTGATGGTGCTTTAGAAAATGCACGAGGAAAAGGTCAGATAGGTACGACAAAGCGTGGTATTGGTCCAACCTATGAAGACAAGGTCGCCCGTCGTGGTATCCGTGTTTGTGATTTGGCTGAGCCTGATACTTTGAAGGAAAAATTAGAGGCGATCATGTTGCATCATAATGCTCTGTTAAAAGGCCTTGGTGCTGCCGAAATTGATGGCGATAAAGTGTATAAAGATATCATGGAGATTGCACCTAAGATCTTGCAATTCAGAACAGTCGGGTGGCGTGATCTTGATGTGGCGATAAAAGAGCATAAAAAGATCCTTTTTGAGGGCGCGCAGGGTGCTTTATTGGATGTCGACCATGGTACATACCCTTATGTCACTTCATCAAATACAGCGGCTGGACAGGCGGCTGTGGGAACAGGTATTGGGCCAACAAGCCTTAATTATGTTCTGGGTCTTGCAAAAGCTTATACAACGCGCGTGGGATCTGGGCCATTTCCAACAGAATTAGAAGATGAAATTGGCCAGCGTTTGGGCGAAGTGGGTAAGGAATTTGGGACGAATACAGGCCGTAAACGTCGTTGTGGTTGGTTTGATGCGTGTTTGGTGCGGCAATCGGTAAAAATTGGCGGTATTACGGGCATAGCCCTTACAAAACTTGATGTTTTGGACGGATTTGATGAAATCAAGATATGCGTTGGTTACGAACTTGATGGTGAGATTATTGATTATTTACCTTCTGGTAAAGAAGCGCAAGCAAGGGTTACGCCTGTTTATGAGACTTTGCAGGGATGGCAAGATAGCACTTATGGTGCCCGCAGCTGGGTTGATTTGCCTGCAACGGCCATCAAATACGTTAAACGTATTGAGGAGCTTGTGGAGTGCCCTGTGGCATTGCTCTCTACCTCTCCTGAGCGTGAAGACGTTATCGTGATGCATTCATTCTTCTAAAATTTTGTCTGTTTGCGTTTCAGGGCGGATCAATTACACTGTTTATTTAGAAAATAAGTGTAGAATTGAATAATGCCTGATAGTGCAAAAAATACAGAACCAAAAGTTGATGCTTCTGCGCCTGATGTGAAGTCAGAGGCCGCAGGCAATGAGGCTGCGCCTGCTACAACAGAAAAAGCAGCTACATCAGCGGCGGTCAATCCAGCAGGTAAGAAATTGCGCTTGGGTAAAGCTGTTGATGTCTATATGGATAAGCCAATTAAGCGTTTTAAAAATGCTTACGTGCAATGTTTCCAAGCAAAAAATTTAGGGACTGGGTCAGATCTCATTGCTGTTTTTTGCGATCGCTATTTACCACCACGTTTCAACAAACTTTCACACTTTGAATCAATCCAGCATCCCAATCTGGTTAGCTTGGTGGAATCTGGTGTCGTTTTGTCACCACTGGATAATAAAGAATATTTTGTTCTGGCTTACGAGGACAATTTAGGTGCACCTCTCGTGGAAGAGGATATTGGCTGTGCATTGGGTATTAAGCCAGAAGACGCATACACATATATTCTTTTACCGATTATTGAAGTATTGAAAGATATGCGGAATAAGGATTTATTCCATGGTACGATCCGCCCTTCTAATATTTTTCGTGGTACAACGCCTGGGTTAAAAAAGATCATTTTAGGCGATTGCATTTCGGTGCCGCCAGGGGTGGTTCAGGCTTCCATTTTTGAGCCAATTGAGCGTGCGCTGGCGCAACCAACAGGCAAAGGACCGGGTGTTTTGGTGGATGATCTATATGCACTCGGGGTAACTATTGCTTTCTTGTTAAGGCCTAAAGATGTGCTGAAAGGCTTAAGTGAGAAAGAAATTATTATTCGTAAGATTGAGTTAGGCACATTTTCTACTGTATTGGGTGGCGCTAACATCAAAGGTAATCTCGTGGAGTTCTTGCGTGGTGTTTTACAAGATGATCCAAAACAGCGCTGGGATTTGGATGATGTAACGGCGTGGATTGATGGTCAGCGTGGTAATATCACAAAGCAGCCAACAAAAGCGGTTAAAGCCAATAGGCCTATTTTAATTGATGGTAAAAAAATATCTTTTCCTGCCGTTTTGGCGATAGAGGGATTGGAAAAGCCAAATGAATTAGAGGCTTTGCTTGATAATAGAGAGTTGGGCCAATGGATAGAGCGGTCAATTGATGATAAAGCAATGCAAAAAGGGATTGAACTGGCTCTTAAATCAACGAAACGTGCTGTCACAAGTAAAAGTAGTATGTATCAATCAAAAATGGTGTCTCGTCTGGCAATGGTTTTGCACCCTATTGCACCGTTGCGCTATAGAGAGTTTGCTGTATCACCATTAGGCGCAGGGATCGCTTTAGGAGATGCTTATCATGGTGATAAAGATGTTAGTGTCTATGATGAAATTATTCGTAATGATGAATTTATATTTTGGCTAACCAATAATGAAGGTGCGGCCTGGGACACTAATGCGATGATGTCTGTTTTCGCATCTTGTCGTGAGTTTGTCTCAACGACTGTGCCAGGCTACGGTTTAGAGCGCTGTCTGTATTACTTAAATGAAAATATTCCGTGTTTAAGTCCTATTTTAGACGGGTACTATGTGCGGACACCGGAAGAGCTCTTGATTGCACTGGATAAGATCGCCGCTAAGAAGAATAGGGCATATAAGCCATTCGATAGACATATTTTGGCTTTTTTATTGGTTAAAGAGCGTAATTTGTTGGAAAACTCGCTTATTGATATCAATTCAAAAGCGTCTTGGCGACAAGTGTTTGGTATTTTGAAAGTATTTAGCACAATACAGCAGCTCGCAGGTATGGGGGAATTGCCAGGTCTGGCGAATTGGATGTTGGAAATTATGGAGCCAATATATAAAAGATATCACAATAGAGAAACGCGTCTTGAGTTGAAAACAAGGTTGCATGAGAAATGCGGTGGTAGTTTAGAAAAAATGTTTAAATATATCGATAACAACGATGTTGTCGCTAATGATTCTAAACGATTCAAAGAAGCTTTACGTGATTATATTATGCTCGATAAAGAAAGAGATATCTACGAAAGAGGTTTGGAAAACCCTGGTACTGTAGGTGTGGAAAGGGGGCATCAGGCAGCGGCAGTTTTTTGCGTGATTATTGCGGTCTGTTTGATATTAGGTTTCGTTAGTGTTTCACTTGGCAATCATCAATATTTAGGGTTTTAAATAAGCTATGGCTAAAAAAGTAAAAAAAGTAGCTGTTCCAAAGGCGGGGCGTAAAAAGAAAAAGTCAAAATTGGCTCTACAGTTCATTTTTATTATCATTGTTTTTATTATTATGAGCTTATTGTTCTTGCCTACGACTTTTGTGGTGTTTTTTGGAATGATGCCAACATGGGCATTGTTTTCAATGGATGGCTCCAAGAATAAGCTCAAAACAGTTGCTGTGGGAGCAATGAATTTAGCGGGTTGTACTTACGTGCTAACAGATTTGTGGGTAACGAGTCATACATTGCCCTATGCGATTAGTTTGCTTTTAAAGCCGTCTAGTATGATTGCTATCTATTTGATGGCGATGGCTGGTTTCGTTCTGCAACGTGTTATTTTGGGTATCGTTTCTTCAATGATGCTGCAGCAAGCACGGGCTAAAATAAAAATTATTTTGCGTCGTCAGGATGAGTTAAAAGCGAAATGGGGGCCAGAAGTGACAGGTACTATTCCGCTTGATATGGACGGTTTTCCCTTAAAGGATGTGCCCGATCAACCAGCGGTTGCATCAACACCAGCCGCTTAAAACTGAATGTCGAAATAATAACGATAATTTGGATTTGTTGCAGAAGGCGGTATGAATTTAAACGGGATTAAGGCCCGACCTTGTTTCTTTAATTGGATAGCGATGATATTTTTTCCGTCTTGCGCAGTTACAGAAGCGTCACTTACAGCACTGCTTTTCTTGATTTGCTGCAACATGCTAGGTGAAACGGGTGCACCATTTGTTTCAATCGTTACAAGGTTCTCTTGGCTATCAAAAAGAGCTGTATTTTGCAATTTTTCTGAAGCATCAAAAACGACCCGCATAGAACTGTTAGAGACTGAGAGACGGATATCTTTTAGTGAACCAGATTTCGCAGGGGCAATCGTTTGAGGCTTGATATCAAGTGGTTTATTTTGTGCGGTATTCTCGACAGGTGTCTGCTCGGCATTTTGTTGAACTGTCTGTGTTGATGCTGGGGCTTCTGTAAGAGTTTTTAATTGCGTGACAAGCTCGCCAATGTCTTTTTCAATATTGATGAGGCGGTTAAGAGAAGGACGCATTTCATCAAATTCATTACGGAAGTTTTGGACGGCATTTTCAAGTCGTGTAAAGCGCTCATTGTTATTGCTAATATCTTCAATGAATAGTGTTTTATTATTGTCGCTACCTATTGCGCTAGCACTGTTATAATTGGCAGTTGCTTGTGGTTTTGGGAAGTCAGTTGAGGGTGTTGCAAGATCTTTTATATCATAGTCAGTTTCATTGCCAATAGTCGTTAATGTGCCACTGCGTGCTTGAGGACTCGTCTGTTTTACTTGTTTATTTTTACTAAACATAGTGGGCATAGAAAGCCCGCAGCCTGATAGCAGCATGCTATAGCTTAATAGTGCTCCTATAAAAGCAAGGCGGAGCCGCTTGGAAAGCAGCTTTTTGCTAGGCTTTTTGTCTGTTAAAACCATGTATGTTTACGCTCTCAGAACCAAGATATAGATTAATCCTATATTATGGTAGTTGACCCGCCGACTCAGGTCAACAAAGCATGTGTTGTCTTATAACAAGAATTAAAAATTAATAATAAGGTCGTAATCTGTGTCGTAATGGCCATTATTGTATATAGCACCTCCACTTAGTGAAGTTAGGCGGGCCATAACATTAAAGGTATCTGTTCCTGCGGCATTTGTTTGCAATGTATTAGGTCGTATGCGGATATTATCAATCGTAAAATCTGCGCCAGGTCCTGTAAGGACTGTGCTTGGTGCAAATGTGATTGTGTATGGTGAGTTTGCAGGTCCGCCAGTCAATGTAAACTCGCCTCTTGTGGGTGCGATGTAAATAATGGTGTTGGGGTTAGCTGTGTATCCACCATTATTTTGGATATTAATACGGAGTGTCGTATTGAAGCTTTTAAAACCAAAAGTACCAAAACTGAGGTCTTGGGTCTGTGTAATGATGACCTGTGCTTGTGCGGATAAAGAAATTGTTATCGCAATAAAAATGCTTACAAAGACAAGAGCGATATTATTCTTTTTGCAGAACAATTTCATCATACAAAGTTCCATTATCTGTGTCTGTATAGCTAAGACGTAATTCACCTTTGCCTACAGGCATTTCATCTAGTGTAATAGTCCCTGTGCGCTCATTAATTTCATCAAATAAATTGAAATTTGTCACAAAACCAATGTTTTTCCAGTCACCGCCTTGAGGGCGCCATGCTACGTCGATACGCCCCAATGTGCTGGCGCTACCAGATCTTACAGCTTTAAACGTAACTTCTGGCTTTTTACTCTTTGTTTCACTTGGCGTTTTGAGCAGAATGTCTTCAAGCTTACCTGAGGCAGATAACTCACCTTGCCTAACGATAACGGGGATTGATATGCCTAGATTAATACCAAGTCCAACTGATACTTTACCGCTCTCAGTATCTGCTTTTTGAGGTTGTTTTTCTGCAATAGCTAAAAGGTGGAAGCGATATTCACCATCTGGCAAATCAGCGGGACGTCTCAAAGAAAGGCGAACCTTTTGCTTACCCATAGGCGGAAGAGTAAATGTTTTCGGTGACATTCTGAGGACCTCAATCGGGTTAAATAACGGCGAGAGAGGCTCTTCTAAGGTAGTATAGGCGCCGACTGTATCTTGTTTGTAATTGATTGTTTTGAGTGTGTAGGTTTCTTCTTTGTCTGAAAGATTTAATACGGTTATTTCACCAGATCTCTCACGGTTTTCTATAACGACCATGCGCGGAATAATATCAACGCGTGCAAAGGCGGTGCTTGTTACAAAAAACGTTAACAATAAAATAAAAAAAGCTATTACATTCGAGCGCATCATATCCTCCATAGATCGTACACTCACTATAACCGAAAAAAGCCCCGCTGCAAGAGCGGGGCTTTAACAATATATTTAAGAAAATGAAATTAATAATTAGTAAGAAACAACTACGTCAACTGTACCAGCGAACGTACCATCTGTTAGCTGTGTTGCTTGAACTGGTGTTGTTAGTGTCGCACCAATTTCATATGTATCTAAAGCTGTTGCTGTGTATGGGATCGGTGTACCAAGCGTTACTGCCGCACTACCTGCACCATTAATATCAACAGTAAACGCACTCATTGCCAACGTATCTGTACCATCTGTTGGGTTGATAAGGTTGTTCATTGTAAAGTTGATTGTTGCGCCTGTAACACCAGCAGCAGATACTTCAGCAGCTGTTGGTGAGCCAGAAGCTTGCGCTACTAGGGCAGGTGCACCACCTGTCGCAAATGAAATAGAGTCATCTGTTGCAATTGTTGCAGATGCAGAGTTTGCGTTGTCTGTTATGGCAATTAATGTACCAAAATCAAGTGGTGTCACTTGTGTTAACGTGATCGAGTTAGCAACATCAGCTGTAATGTTAACAGTTAATGTATCTGCTGCATCTGATGTCGTTGCAAACAAGGCAACCGTGGCTGCCGTTAATGTTAGGTATTTTAGTGTTTTTGTAAGTTTCATTTTTTGGCTCCTTCAAAAAAGTCAGTTAGTGTGTTAAAAATTAATGTATAGTATCATAATTAAGAATATCGCCAAATAGTTAATTGAATCTTAAAAAACATAATTTAAATAAAATTTTATTTAAACTTTTACAGAGGGATAGACATCGTAAAGCAGATGAGGTTTTTCAAGAGAAATACATGCTTTCTAGTGTTGCTTTGTTTGAGTTTACAGGCTTGTCCAAACACTGCTTGGGCACAAGAAATAGCAGATTTAAGGTCTCTAGCTAGTAGTTTTGTGCAAAAACTATCACCTCAATATAAGGATCTTCAGGCACAAAAAGATGCTTTGGATCAAATTCCTGAGGGTTCGTCACTGCTATTGCGCCCTAGATCGGAAAAAGTCGTATTTGATGGTGAAATATATTCTTTCAAGCGTAATAACGCTATATATATGGCGTTAGAAGATTTTATTGAATTATTAGAGTTCAATGTAGGTTTTGATAATAGTACATTAAAAGGGAGTGGCTGGTTTTTGCGCGAAGACTGGCATATTGATATTGATATTCCCCATAAAAAAGTTGTATCTCGTGGCGTTACTTACAATATTGATTCGGCGAATATTTTTGAAGAAGATGGTATTGTTTTTGTTAAAGACACAACGCTAGCCAAGTGGTTTGGGTTAAGCTTTGACTACGATATAGAGCAGCAGTTCATTGATATTGAGAGCGCATATCCGCTGCCGTCGGTTGCGCGTAATTTACGACAAACAAAAGGACCTGGCAGCATATCAACGCTTAATGAGCCTGTTTTGCCTAGATTGGAACAGGAAAAGCAGCTGTTTGATTTAAATGTTGCTGATGTAAGTTTGGGTACATCAATGACGAAACAGTCATCAGGTGATGCACTTAACCGCCAATACGGAAATGTGACTGTAGAAGGTGAGCTCTTAAAACATAATGCCTATGTTTTTTCAGCGGCAGATAGCGATAATAATTTATCCTCTGTTGTCGCTCGATTATCTAAAAGATCAGAAGATCCAGATTTATTGGGGCCTTTAAATGCTCGTTCATATGCTATTGGAGATATTGAACAAACTGATATGCCCTTAACAGGTAACACATCACAAGATTTAGGATTTCGGTTTGATAACAATCCGCTGGAGAACACTGATTTTGCTACGACAAATATTGTCGGTGATGGCTTACCTGGTTGGGATGTCGAGCTTTACCGAGAAGGCATATTATTAGATACGCTGACGATAGATAATGATGGCCGTTATGAATTTAATAATGTGCAATTATTCCTTGATGACAACACTTTTGAACTATTCTTTTATGGTCCTCAAGGTGAGATACGTAGTGAAGAGATTCAGGTGCCTGTAACAGCCGATTTATTAAGAACACAGGATAAAACCTATGAGTTTTCTGTTTCTTTTGAGGATACTCAAACATTTGAAAACACGCTTACGCCAGATCAGGATCAAGGAGCTATGCATGTTGCAGGACGCTATAATAAACTTCTCGGTGATGAAACCTTAGGTTATGTCGGGTTTCGGTCACGTCAGGTAGGTGGCGAACGTAAAGATTTTTTAAGCTCAGGTATTTCGACAATTGTTGGGCAAACTATTCTGGATACCAACTTTGCTGTTGATGAAGATGCCAGTATTGCTGGAGAAGCTTTGCTGCGACAAAATATTGATGACTGGAACTTATCTTTGCGTGCCAAAGCAAATTCAGATGGATTTGCACCTGATGACATCACTGACCCTCTTATCAGAGAATTTAACTTCAGTGCGTCAAAGCCTTTGGGTAAAGATGGGAATGGTATAAAAGGTAATGTATTGTTGAATGCATTACATCAAGAAACAGTAGCAGGTAGTATGCTTGATTCCGTTGACGCTGGGTTCAGTCAGCAGTTTAACCGTACTAATCTGTCTCATCGACTTACCTATGAGAATAGCGATATTGTCGGCGGTGTTGATAATGAAGATGTCGATTATACACTGTCTGCACGGCGTATTATAGGGCCAATGTTTACGAGATTTGGGGCAACATATAATATTACGCCAGATTCAGAATTAGAGAGCTTATTTGGCCAAGTTAATTATCGTTACAATAGTAAATTTTCAACGGATGTTTCTTTGCAGCATCAATTAGATAATGAATTAACAACAGGGCGTTTAAACTTAAATTATATTGGTGATAAGATAAGAACATCCCCCTTTGTTGAGATGAATTCAGATGACCGTATATATGCAGGTGTAAACCTTAATTTCTCGTTGATTGATCCTGCATACGAAGATACACCCATTGTAACCAGTCGTAGACAAATTGGTCGAGGGTTGGTGTCAGCACATGTGTTCTTGGATAAGAATGGCAATCTTATTTTTGATGAAGGAGATGAACCTATTAAAAATGCAACCGTTGAAAGTGTTAATACACGCCGAAGTGACATTACAAATGCGCAGGGTTATACAACGTTAAAAGAGCTGACCACCACTCGTCCAACTGATATTCGTCTTGTTGCAGACACATTACCTGATCCGTTTATGATACCAGCCTTTGAGGGTCGCTCAATTTTTCCAGAAGCGGGTAGCATGATTAAGATGGAGTTCCCTGTTCATATGTCAGGAGAGCTTGATGGTGCAGTATATTATTTATCGGAGACAGGTAGTAAACAAACATCAAGCTATCATGGTATTACGCTAACTTCGCTAGATCATCCTGACCGTAAGGTGTTTGAAGCAAGATCAGAAACAGATGGATATTACTTGATGTATTTATTGCCTCCTGGTCGGTATCTTTTAAATACCGAACCTAAAAGCAGAGCGGGTAAATCATTAGGCAACACCACGCCTCAGATCGTTACGATTGGCTATGAAGGCACAATCTTAAGTAATCAGGATATCCAAGTTACTGTAGGGCAGCCTTATATTCCTTATGAAATTCATTTTGCTGAAGGTGCAGCAAAATATGCCGATGCGCAGCAATATACATTAAAAGTGAAGCGAAAAGGGGCGTCTAAATTATCTGAACTTATTAGTGGTCTGTTGAGTAAAAGGCTTAATAAATCAATGATTAAGGATTTAACACGCATTGCTGATAAAAAGACAGAAGACGGTGTATATGAGCAATACACAGATAGTGATCTTCAAAAATTACATCATGCATGCGTAGAAATAAAACAGACAGGCATTACGTGTGCTATTGAAGTTTTTGTACCTGCAGCAAATCAAGAAGTTGCGTTACGTTAAGCGGGTTCAGGTGTTTTTTCGTGGACTGGATTATATTTGCGCTGAGGGTGCGCAACATTTCTCATGTTGTCGTCAATCTCACCCAGGTGTTTATTGCTTTTCATCCATCTTTTTATTTCATTAAATAAAGCTTTTTTCTTTGTGCTGCGGCCAATAAAATGTGCATATCTTTCTGGTTCGGATTCAATAGCGTCTATTTCACGCATTGCCTGATGGTATTGGTAAAAGGAGATGTAACGACGCATTTGCAAAATTTCATTTTGATCGTCTGTTGTTAGGTCTTTTTTACAGATATCGTAATGCACATTATTAATAGTGATGGCTGCAGTCTCTAATAAAGGTCTATATTTCATTATCTCTTTATAAAGAGTAGATGCTTCTTTCTTATTATCGTCCGTAATCGCACTAACATATTGACTTAAAAGTTTTGTGATTCTTTTATAACCAGTATTGGTGTTGCCAGCGCGGATCTGTCCAAGTTTAGCTATGCCTTGTTCTGCGCGCGGTCCTTTTTTCTTGATTGGCCATAAAGGCTTATCAAGTATAGGAAATTCAGGTTGTTCAAGACTTCGGAAAAATTGATCTTTGTTGCCCTCATTTGTTTCCGATATTTTATTAGATAAGGTTTTCCAATTGTCATCGGGGTCAATAAAATTACGATATTGTTTAACGATACCTGCTCGGTAATCTAACGTTTCTCTTGATAGTCCTGCATTGGCATTGACGACAAAGCCAAATTTCGCAGGCATAACAATAGGATTTTTCTTCATATCAATGATTTCAAAAACATCATCTTTACGGTCATCAGCCATGGCAAGAATTTTTTCAGCAGGCAAGCTCATATATTTATAAGGATCATATTTCAGATTAAAGACAACGGCATATTGGTCATCTTTCATTGTTGCAACCAAACAACCCATTTTCGGTATGGGCTGCAAGGCAGAAGGGCTGACATAAGAAAAGACAGGATGCGGGCCATTAAAACCTGTGGCCATACCCATCATATCGTTTAGTAAATGATAATTACTACTATCGGCATTAATCACCATCTGCCCAACAATTTCTGGTGAGATATCATATTGCTTCCAAAATAGTTTTAAGCAGAGCTGAGTATCAGCCAATGCACCATGCAAATTACGGCTGTTATATTTGATGTTCATTGCATCGCAAAGGGCACTTAAACGGTGATCGTCAAGCCCTGAGGGTGATTTGTGTGGTTTGTATTTTTGCGGTGCGAAAGCAGCCAATGCACGTGATATATTACGAGTGTCTATGCCAATAATGCCATAAGTCTCAAACGGTTTTAAACGAGCGTGTAAATTGCGACCTAGTTCTTTTTCAATCATACGTTGATCGAAGGGTTTGTTATGTGCGGCAACAATAACTTTCATTCTGTTTTTTGCTGTAACAAGCTCTGGTTCTTTGGTGGATTTTTTTAACGCCAATTGTTGTGAATTTATACGCAAATCATCAACAGCATCGTTAAATGCTTGGGTAAAGCTTGCAGGCGTCAAACCTTGTGAGAAATCTTTGTATGTCAGTCCTGTTATAAGCATCGCCTCAGGTGACGGCACAATATAATCAGGTATTTGCTGTTTAACAATTTTTGTATCAATTGTTTTGCGGGTTTCGCTGTTTTGTAGAATAAGCCCTAATTCATAGATCCGATGTTCAGGCGCTTCTTTGCCTGTGGTTTCTGTGTCTAGCCCAGTAACTATATGAATTTCTTTATCTTCAAAAACAGTTGATTTCTTGTAACGCTCGATACCAAAAGGAAAATCTTGTGTGAGATAGCCATTACCAGAAAGAACATTGAAACGTGGTGATAGAAAGAAAGGGAGACTACTTGCTAATGCATTTTCAGAGGTAAATCCTGCATCTCTTAAAACAGCATTCTCAAACCGTTCTATAAGTTTTCCAGCTACGGTAAAAGGATCTGGCTTCACGCCAATAACGATTGTTGAGAAACGACCTTTTAACCAAAATTTATTAGCGGGGGCGTGTGATTTTATACCGATAAAGCTAGAGGGTTCAGTTCCAGTTACTTCAGCATTTTTACCTTTCTTAATACGAATGCGTGCATTATGTACAGCACGCATAGTCTGTGCACCGACCTTTTCAGCTAAGAGCATATGTGCGTTGATTTGTGCTGGAGAACCATGTGCAGGAATTGTAAAAGGCTTTCCAGATTCAATAATGGTTTCCATACAACCGTCTTCGGAAGAGTGACCAGAGCCGTGTCGAATAGTAAGCTCACCTGCTTTTGCGATGGCTTCTGGCATATAAACTTTGGCACCATGGAATATTTCTATATCAATCTTAGAATCTGCTCTTTGCCATTTGTTGTTACCAACGGGGATTACACCTTGTAAGTAACAAACAACATCTAAATCATTGAGGCGAAACTTATCATTCACATCACGGACCAGCTTATTCATAGCTGATTGTGGTTCATCTTGTGTACCTGTTGCGAGGATGGCATAACGCTCGGCGCCTTCACCTTTAAGGAGCTTTTTCGCTTTTTTCTGGCTGTCCATCAGGATTGTCACGCCCATTCGTTTTGCCCATTCTTTTAACGCATGGGCCTTATCGGCATCACGGACCAGATCTTGTACGGCCTTGCCGCTGATGATTAATGTGTTGCAATCTGTTTGCGCAAGAGCGTGTATTGTGGTGGCAAGGCGTGTAATGTTTGACCCTAGCATAGGGAAAATCATTCTTTGTCCCGCATGAGCTTCTACTATGTTGATGATATCTTCTTCGACTTCTAATTCTGTAGGATTGCGTTCTGTCCTATTAGCGCCTGTAGAATCTGCCGTCATGACATCTGGTTCAAAGCCACGCAACCATGTGTTTAGATCGGGAAGTCCCAGACGATTAGCAGGATCACGACTGTAATCCCCTGTATGCCTTAATGAACCAGCAGGTGTTATGAGATCATACATTTGCCCTGGGTCAGAGTGAGGCATAGGACCAACACGGATTTTAAATGAGCCGATTTGTAAGACTGGATAATGTTCACTTTTACCGAGCTCTTTGCTGGGTAAAGTTTCTGTCCATTGCTCTATGGTAACATCATCAATAACAGTTTTTTTGCGCTTTTCTGGATCAGAAGGATTTACATCCTTGAGCATATTAATTGTATAGCATTTTTCTAATATCTCTTCTTGAATAGACTTCTCTATTTTTAGTTCACGCATTTTGCGCTTGAGGCTAAGAAAGGTCATTTCATTCATAATGAGCGGTGGTAATTTGTAACCCGCCTTAATCAGATAAGGGAGTTGTCCTAAATGGTCTTCATGTTTATGGGTAATAAGAATGAAATCTACGGGTGTTTCGGGTATGTGATTTTTATCAAACTTATGATGTAAAAATCTGCTCGCATTATAAAATGCAATGTCAAAAACATCATGGAACAGGACACCAGCATCAATCATGGCGGCTTCAACTTTAATAGAGCCATCTGCTTGTACTGAACGATATGTGATGCCGTATTGATTGCCCCCAATGTTCAGGTCGTGGTCAGAGGTCAATCGACGGGAAGGATTTCCGCCAATGATTACCAAATCCATTATGCCTTGTTTTGGAATTTTCATGGGTTGGTTTAGATATTGATGTGCCTGCGTGTGAAGCATTAACTCCGATGGCAATGCATATTTACGATTGTAAGATTTGGCCGCCAAATCTTCGATAAGTGCTTTATCGCCAGCCCGAACGGTACGATTTATATTCCTTATAACTTTTAGGATGGTAGAAACAGCATGAGAATCTTTTAAGTCAATTTTTCGTCCTTCATATATGAGAGAGCTTATTTTGACTTGCTTGGGTTTACCTTTAACGGGTGTTGTTTTTATTTCGTATAATGTTTCTGTTTTTTCTTCATGCGTCTCTTCATTTAGAACGGATATTAATCCAGTAATATGAAGATGTGCAGGTGTTTTGCCTTGCGTATATGTGTATTCAAGGGTTGAGAAACTGTCATTGCCTTCTTTTCCATGGTGGCTAAGGACGTTATGAATTGGTTTGCCGACATAGTTATAATGCTCTGGCGCAACACCTAAAAGAGCAGGCATAAAAAAAGCCGAAAAAATGGGGTTTTCAGCTGATCTATTAAAGTTTTTTAGCGCATTAAGGTTTCGTTTTATATCGCCATTTGCATAAAGTGCTGGCCATGCTTTGCGGCCAATATTCTGTTTTATAAGATTGTGCTCTTGAAGCAATTCAATAGGGTTAACCCATTCATTATGGCGCCCTACTTTGTCAAAAAAGTCTTTGCAGAGTCTTTCAAGTTTTTTTGTGTGCTCAGGGAGCGTAATGTCTAATGCTTCTAGTATGTCACCGGCCCGTATTTTCGCTTCGGTAATTTTTATGCGCCCATCTTCATTTTCTGCGCACTCCATGTCGAAGAAATGGATATGTTGATTGTCTGCATTGTTTTCATGCACATCATAACTACAGCGGAGGCGATAGCCTGCCTCAGTACGGGTAATTTCAAAAACAAGCGCACGGATCGTGCCGGTCTCAGAATCGGTGAGGATTGTGAAATGGCGAGACTCGCCTGTCTTCTCTAAGTTTGATAGCGTTTCTTCTATACCAAACCTAGAAAAGAAGTGCTCTTTTCTATAGCTTATGCTCATTTATGTCTATCCCTGTTCAGAGGATGTTTTTTTGTTTTTATTGTCTTTAGTAATAAACAAAAAAGACTCTATTGCAATGCAAAAAATAATTTATTTTTTCTGTTATTGCCAAAGATAAGAGTCGGTTATATTGAATAAGTATGAAGCAAAAATCGCAATCAACAAACCACATAGGTCTCATAAAACCTCAGGTTTTTTACTCTAACCCGCAGACTTTAAATACGAATCCTTATCAGGATAAGGAGCTGCACCATGCTGATTCTGTCGTACTTTCTAAGGCATTAGAAGAGTTTAAAGGTTTCCATGAAATGCTTGTGGATAAAGGTGTTGCTGTGACAATGTTGTTAGGACATCCAGAATGTCCAGACCACGTTTTTCCGAACTTCTTTAGTACGCATGATAATGGGCAAGCAATTCTTTTTCCAATGATGGCAGAGAATCGTTCGAAAGAACGGACACCAGAGATTTTAGATTTTATTAAACGACATTATACGATTGCCCATGATCTCACGCATTTTGAAGCTGAGGGTAAAGCTTGTGAGGCAAATGCCAGTGTTTGTCTTGATCGTGTGAACGGCATGGCTTTTGCTGTGCTATCAAAACGGACGGATGAGGGTTTAGCGAGGCACTTAGCTGACATAATGGGTTACGATATTGTCATCGGCGAGACGGCATTAGATAATGGACTGCCTGTATATCATACTGATCTTATGATGTTTGTTGGCGAGGGATATGCGGCTGTTTGCTTTGAGATAATGACAAAAGGGGCGGAAGAATTTAGAGACGCACTGACTAAATTAGGTCATGAAATTGTTGAGATTAGTAAAGAGCAGCTCAATGAAATGTGTGGTAATGCGTTGCAAGTTATTGGGCAAGGCGGCCAGAAATATCTTGTAATGTCTTCACGCGCTTTTAATGCTTTTAGAGACGATCAAAAAATGATCTTTAAAAAATATGTTGCGGATATCCTACATGCGCCAATTCCAACGATCGAGAAATATGGCGGGGGTTCAGCACGTTGCTTGATGCAGGAGCTGTTTTAATGCTCTATGTTGATGTCGCACAAATGGTTAAATTGATCGGTAAGATTGGTGTTGAAACGGCCATTGTTGAATTAGCAGAGTATATAGAACAAGATTTTAAGCGCTGGGGCGAATTCCAAAAACAACCTCGTTATGCAGCCCACCACCCTAAAGGTGTTGTTGAATTAATGCCGATCGCTGACGACCAGCAATTTGGTTTTAAATATGTGAACGGCCATCCAGCTAATACCAAGAAAGGATTACAAACAGTCATCGCTTTTGGTGTTCTATCAGATATGGAGACAGGTTATCCATTACTATTATCAGAAATGACTTTTGGGACAGCGCTTAGAACCGCCGCCACATCAAGCTTGGCAGCAAGATACTTGGCCAGACAAGAGGCTCAAACCATGGCAATTATTGGTAATGGCAGCCAGTCAGAGTTTCAAGCTTTGGGCTTTAAAGCCATGTTAGGAATCAAGACAATAAGGGTTTACGATATTGATCCTGATGCCTCACAAAAATTAGCGCAAAACCTTATAAATAAAGGCTTAGAAATTATCATTTGCAAAACAGCGGATGAAGCCATTTTGGGAGCTGATATTATCACGACTGTAACAGCAGATAAAAAGGCTGCCACGATTTTGTCTGATAATATGGTAGGGGCTGGCGTGCATATAAATGCCATTGGTGGAGATTGCCCAGGCAAGACTGAGCTTCACGCAGATGTCCTAAAACGAGGGTCTGTTTTTGTTGAATATGAACCACAAACACGGATTGAAGGGGACATCCAACAAATGTCTGAAGATTTTGCTGTAACAGAGTTGTGGCAGGTTTTTGCAAGCTTGCAAAAAGGCCGTGTTAACAACGAACAAATCACAATTTTTGATTCTGTTGGCTTTGCGCTCGAAGACTTCTCATTCTTACGGTATATCTACGATAAAATTTGTGACTCTGGCTATGATGTGTCGCTGGATCTATTTGCGGAACCAGATAATCCACGAGATTTATTCGGTTTGTTGTAGGTTTTTTTCGTGAAAAGCTGCGAATCATTTTATTTCTTAAAAGATCAAGTTTTTATCATAAATAACAGTTTAATCCTTGACAATAACGCAGTTAATTATTTACATATAATTAAGGATGGAGGGCGAGTGTGTTAAAAAAGACAAAAAGTCGTAGTCGGGTTTCAGCAGCATGGTTCTCGGCTGTTTGGGTTCTGGCGGCGTGTCAATCTGTACCAGTACAGAATGATAGACCAGTAGAACTTGGCTATTTAGAAAATGTCGCTGTTCAAGGTTTTCAAACAAGTTGTGTAGCCTCTAAACTGGATACAGGTGCTGATAATTCCTCTGTTAATGCAAAAATTGCACAAAACTGGAAAGATTCTGATACAGGCGTTGAATATGTCCGCTTTCAGCTACAATCAGGTGATGAAGTGTCAGACTATATTACGTTGCCAGTAGAAAGATGGGCAGAAATCAGAGGTAAAGAAGGGCGACCCACTGTAACAAGACCTGTTGTTTTGATGGATTTTATTATCAACGGTAAAAAAATTCGTGGTGAAGTAAATTTAGCAGATCGCGATCATCTGTCCTATGATGCCCTTGTTGGTAGAAGCATGTTGATTGATCGCTTCATTATTAATCCTGCGCGCAAATATATGGCCGATAGTACTTCTTGCCCTAATCCTTCTTATCAAAAAGTGGCTCTTAATGGCTCTCACCTAAGACCTTAGCGAATAATATTTTTCTTTTATTTATATTTGGAACTAATTAACGGCTCCTTTGTTGTTGATGTATAACAATGAGAAAGGAGCAAACATGCTTAGATGGGCACTTATATTTTTAGTCGTCGCTATCGCAGCCGGATTTTTTGGTTTTGGTGGTGTCGCAGCAGTCTCTGCTGAGATCGCACAAATATTATTCTTTGTCTTTCTTGTCTTATTCATTATTGCCGCTGTTATGGCAGTATTGAAGGGTCGAACCCCACCTGTATAAGAAAAAGACAACTTATTACTAAATACATGACTTAATTTATTTGAAAGGAAACGACAATGAAAACGTCAATTTTAACAGCTGTTTCTGTTTTGGCCCTTATGGCCGCAGCACCTGCATTAGCAGATAATACAGAAAGAACGATGAACCAAAATGATACACCAACTATCACTGAACAAGATGTTGAGCGTAATTGGGATAAAGCTAAAGACAATGTCAAAGAAGGTTGGGAAAACACCAAAGACGCTGTCAAAGACACCTATAATAAAGCTGAAAACGCTATAACAGGTGAAAATAGAATGGCGATGTCTGAATTGCCAGCCAATGAACTATCAACGGCTAAAGGTATTCTTGGGCAACCAGTTTACAACACAAACGGTGACCGTGTTGCTAAAGTAAAGGATATTATTCTTGACCGTAATGGCAATGCTCGCATGGTTATTTTGGCAGATGGTGACTTTACGGGCCTCGGTAAGTTGGCGGCATTTGACTATAATGTTGTAACACAACGTACAGCTGAAGGTGATGTTGTTGCTTCTTTAACAGAAGAAACAATTAACCAAGCCGCTGAGTTCTCTTATGACCCAGAAGACAGTTCAAGAACAGTGAAAGTAAAACCTAATGATGGTTATTCAGTCACAGAGCTTTTAGGTAGCCGTGTAATAAATCCTGAAGGTGAAACCTTGGCAACATTGGATAATATTACATTTAACAATGGCCGCGCAGAAAACATGGTTGTTTCATATGGTGGTGTTTTAGGATTAGGCGCTGAAAAAGCAGCTTTTGATTTTACTGATGCGGATAAAACACGTGATGGTGATAGTATTAAGCTACAATTGAGTGCTGATGAAGCATCTGACTTTGAGGCATATAAAAGAATGTAATCACTTTATGTGATCCATAATGTAAAAAGCCCGCTTTAATGCGGGCTTTTTTTATATATGGTGAGGGTTCAAGTTTCGGTTTGTAGAGCTTCTCTTAACTCGGTCTGACGACGTTGTTGATATGTTAATGTATCTTCAAATTCATCGTATAAATCTCGATAAGCAGCCGTTTCAGTATCGTTTTGAGCGTTTGATTCGTTGTTATTAGCAGTCTTTTGATCGTTCTCTGCACTCATTTCTTTAAGAGCACTTAGGATATCACGGACAGTTTTGCCTTGTGGCAGTGTATGAACCTCAGTGCTTTCATTATTCGGTGTATTGTTTTCCGTCGTTTCATCTGATTGTGTCGTCAAATTTGAGTTAAAGACAACAAAATTAGAACGGTTATCTAGCATGTTTTGCATCTCAAATGTCGTATTGGCACGGATAATTTGTCCAATTCCATCTGAGCCGTAGAATGCATTTATTTGATCTGAAGCGTTACCCGTAATAAAGCTTTGAATAAGACCGTTTGAGCTGTAGTCACGATCTTCTTCTATTTTATGACCTAAATAGCCGTCTCTTGAACTATTCGGTCTATCTTGGGGAATTGTGTTTAGTGTTAGCTCGCTTGCATCTTCGATATCAATAACAAAAACCTTGTCAAAAGTACCGCCATTACCGTCATCAGTGCGGATTGTTACGCTGTGCTGCGTGGCAGTTTCGTAGTCAGCCTCTGCATTAAGCAATAATTTATTACCACTGATGAGGAACATATTATCTGGGTCAGATATGATGGTGTAAGTGAAGCTATCACTTGGTACATCAACATCATTCGTGCCTAATGTGGCAATAACATCACCAATTTCGCCCAGTTCTGAAATGCTTGTGGCGTCTGCGGTAATATCTGTTGGTGCATCGTTTACATTAATACGAGATAGAGCAAAACTCGCAGTAGCTGCGACAGCGCCATTTTCGCCGCCATCAGCAAGTGATATATCAAAGCTACCGTCCATTTCAGAACCATCATGGATGAAATCTACACGGTTATTGTTAATGTCGTCTTGCGTGAAGGTGTTTTGTGCGACACCGCTTACTTCTATTGTGCCGTGGCTCAAATTAGAGGCCGTGTAAGTGACATCTGTGGCTATGTCATCGCTATCGGCCATATTAAGCATGGTTGATGTAATCGTTTTTGTTCCGCCTTCAAGCACTGTTGTTCCAGTGTTTACTGTAATAGTAGGGGCATCATTGATGGGGTCTACAACCATATCAAAACGCCCTGTGCTTGCCACGACACTGTCTTCGCCGCCATCTATGACGGATATATCAAAGCCTGCAGAAGATGTTTCTGAGCCATCATGTAAGAAGCTTACCAAGCCTGCATTAAGATCTGTTTGTGTGAAAGTGTTTTGCGTGACGCCATTTACTTGAAGTACGCCATTTGAAAGGTTACTTGCTGTGAATGTAAGACCTGCATCAGAATCGTCATCATCCGATACATTGAGTTTTGCAGGATCAATAACGACAGATTGCCCTTCATTAACTCTTAATTCGGCATTATTTTCAAATAAAACAAGATTTCTAAAGGAGGCGTCATTGGCGGCACTCGCATCATCATCCGCAAAGAATGTCATATAGTTGAAATTGCCAGTAAAGAATGTACCGACTGCAATATCGTAGTGCACCCAGCCATCGCCAACATTATAGGTGTTAAATGTTTTATTGGTCGGGGCGTAGCTTAGTTGGTCGCCCAAGAACTGGAAGGCAGATTGAATAGTACCGTCATTATCAACGTCAAAACCAAGACCTTGTACTTCACCTTCATCCGTTGCCAAGAAATCAAAGCTAAGGATTGTATCTGCTGTTATTGTGTAAGGTAGGTTAATCTTTTTCCAAGGATTACCGTTTAGTGTAAGTGTGTAGCCGTCTGGACTAATAGTCGCTGTACCAGAATCCTGACCACCCCAATAACCACTGACTGTGTAATCATTAAAGTTTACGCCGACTGTATTACCATTTGAAATAATAAGATTTGGTGCGTCATTCACAGGCGTTACTGTAATAGCGAAAGAGTCTGTATCAGCAGAAACACTATTCTCGCCGCCATCGGCTAATGAGAGATCAAAGCCTGCCGAGGTTGTTTCAGAACCGTCATGGATGAAGACCACACGGTTATTGTTGATATCATCTTGCGTGAAAGTATTTTGTGCTACGCCACTGACTTCGATCACACCGTTTGATAGGTTTGAGGCTGTATACGTGACATCGGTGTCAGCATCATCAACATCAGACATATCGAGCAT
>MDSV01082296.1_pt1 | contig 59967 bp, 31 predicted proteins | sample 810851 | NCBI WGS metagenome assembly MDSV01 (sample SAMN05326640, study PRJNA326480) | marine metagenome | isolation source: seawater | place: Atlantic Ocean: North East | collected 2012
CACCGCAACGTAAGAAGCCTCGCCTGGACAGTGGGTTTTGGGCCGATGTCGCAGTCGTTCTGCGAAGAACCCGAACACTACTTATACGACGCTCTCGAGCGCACCGACAAGCCTCTGCCGCGAGACTGGTACAAGGAGGTGTTCACGGACGCCGCGATCGGGCGCATGGTCTGGAACTCGTTCAGTCCGGGCTTGATGAACGGTCTGTTCCTCGACGATTGGGACATCCTCATCGGCGGCGCGAACGCGTTCGAATACGAGACCGGTAACAGAGAGAGGTTCATGTGTGATCTCGTCCCCGAGGAGCTCGCGGCGCGGGGATACGTGCGGTAGAAAGAGTGAGAACAGAGACTGGCTCTTCGGATCGAGAGACGGAGGCGTAGCCCACCGAATTCATTTCGTAGGCACAGAATCGAACCATCACGTACAATCGTACACACGCGTGCGCGCACGATCGCCTACCTCCTCAATCTCGCGGCGACGCGCGCGAGCGCCTCCAGGTTTGTCTCGGCGTCGTAAAAGTTTTTCATCGCCGTGACGCTCGGGTCGAGCGCCGCCGCGTAGTGCCACCAGCCTCTGGGTACGAGCACCACCTCGCCGGGTCTGAGCACGAGCACCACCGGGGAGGCGCGCTCCCAAAACGCCGCGTTCGTTCGACGGGCCTCGGACGAGAAATCGAAGGGGTCCACGAACGACTGCGCGGTCTCCTTCTCGCCGGGGATCGAGCGCATGAACGGCGCGTCGCCGGGGGGACACAGCAAAAAAAGTTTGCGTCCGGTGACCTGCCCGAGCCAGCCGTGCGCGTCGCCCGCGTCTTGGTGCAGGCGCGTGATGGTGCCCGCGGGGCCCACGAACAGCTTACGGAGACTCGCGTCCAGCGCGTCCGCGGCGGCGCGAGCGGCTCCGGCGTGGTCGCGCTCGGGAAGGAGCTTCTCCAGGAGCGCGCGCCGCGCCTCCGAGGCGATGACGCGTGTCGCGTCGCATTTCGCCGTGAAATACGGCGGGGGGAAAGCCTCGGCGGCGGTCTCGACGCGCGCGTCGTTCGTTTTTTCCTCGACGCCTTCGACGTCTGCGCCGCCGTCTTCCTTGTGATGCGACTCGAACGCGCGCCACCCGTTGCAGTAGAACGGCGCGTCCGCGCGCGCCGCGTCCTCCAGCGCTTCGGCGCCGCCGCGGCCCGTCGCGTTAAAAAAACGCGGCCGTCGCTCGACGTACTCGAGGAACTCCCGAAACGGAAGCTCGCACGTGCGTTGTTTCGTGCCGTGTACGTCCGCGCCCGGGACGCGTCTCGGGTCCTCCGCGGCGTCCGCGTGCCTCGCGGGCGCTCGGTCGTTGCACCTCGCCGGTCGGTCGCGCAGCGGCCCGTTTCTCAAACCGTCGAGGGTGGTCCAGGCGGCCGAGTCGGTCCAGTCGCGGCCGCCGTCGGCCACCACCGCGGGTTCCCCCGCGCCGGAGGTCCCGGCGCCCAGGAACTCCCGCGCGACGCTCGAGGGGTCGACGTTCGTCACGCGGCGCGCTTCGCGCGCGTTGGGGTGTGCGTCGAGAAAGGCGCGGACGATGGCATCGACGAAGACGTCGCTTTCGTCGTCTCCGTCGCCCTTCGAGAGAAGGGCGCGCGTCCCGCGCACAGTCCGCAGAAACGCCACCAGCGCGTCGTACTCGGGGGTCGCGCGTCTCGGCGCGCCGCGTCCGGGTCCGTCTCGAGTCAGACGCAACGCGCTACGCGCGGCTTTCGTCTGGAGCTCGGCGAAGCTGCAGTCGAGCACGGGGATCGGCGTGACGTCGGGGAAGCGCTTCGTGTCCCACCCCAGCCCCTCGGGCATCTGCACGAGATGTATCTCTGGGAACGCACCGCCATCGCCGAAATCGCCTTGGGTCCGGGGACGCCACCCGCGCCTGTGTGAGTACCCGGGAGGCACGCTGTCGGTCGGCGGTGCCTCGTCCGAGCCCTTGACGCGCGTACACTCGCCGAGGAGCGCTGCGAGCCGCTCCGACGTGACCGGAGCCATGGCGCGCGCGAAACTGACGTCGCGTCGTCCCAGAGGTTCGCGGAGACGAGCGGGCGTTTCTGAAAAACGCCAACGACGGAGATTCACCAGACGCCCCGCGACTCAGAACGTGTCGTGGTGCGACTCGAATGGATAAACGCGTGTTTGCCGTCCCGCCGGGCGCACACCACTCGACGCGGTCGCCGAGCTTACCCCTCGACATGCGCGTCGCCCTGCTTTCGCGGCGATGCGCGCTGGGCGCGCGGCGCGTGACGCCCGCGCGCACCGCGGGGACGGCCGCTGCGGCGAAGCCGCCCCCCCGGTCCCGCGCGTGGGTGCCCGCCGCCGCCGCCTCGCGCTTTTCCCGTGCCGACCGCGCGTGGCGTACCGTGGACCGCTACGCTGACGCAGGGCGCGCGCGCGCGCTGACCGTGCGCGCGAAGGGCGACGGCGACGAGCGTTCGGGGGGCGCCGGTGGAGGCCGCGGCGGCACGGGCTACCCCGAGTACTTCCTCGACATGGGCCCCCGCATTCGCAAGACTTTCCCCGACGAACCCGATTTCGACGCGAACGACTGGGACGTCATCTGCGACGTGCGTTCGCCCTCGGAGTGGCATGAGGACCACATCCCGGGAAGCATCAGCACGCCCGTGCTCGACGATGAGCAGCGCGCGCGCGTCGGGACCATCTACAAGCAGGAGAGCCCATTTCTCGCCAAGAAGGTTGGCGCGTCGCTCGTGGCGCAGAACCTGTCTCGAATCATGGACGAGCACTTCCTGCACCGCGAGAAGGACACCAAGGTGCTGGTGTACTGCTGGCGCGGGGGCGAGCGGAGTTTGTCTCTGGCGCACACCCTGTCGCGCATAGGCTTCACGGTGGGGCTCGTCCCCGGCGGGTACAAGCGGTACCGCGCGGGCGTGCTTGAGTTTCTGCGCACGATGGACGGGTTCCGGTACCACTTGATCGCCGGGAAAACCGGGTGCGCGAAGGGCAAGATGCTCGAGCAGCTCAAGGCGCAGGGTGCGCAGGTCCTGGACCTTGAGCTGATGGCGCAGCACAGAGGCAGCGTGCTCGGTGAGGACCCGGAGACCAAGTTCGAGCAGCCGTCGCAAAAGATGTTCGACACGCGTCTGTGGGAGCTGGCGCGTGGCTTCGACCGGTCGCGCCCGATCTTCGTCGAGGGCGAGTCCTCGATGATCGGGCGCGTGCAGATCCCCAAGAACACGTGGAAGGGCATGCGCGCGGGCACGGTGACGCTGCTGGAGGTGCCGATGGCGTCGCGCGTGCGATGGATCCGCGCCGGCTACGAGCACTTCGAGACCACGGAGACGGAGCGGCTGGTGCAGAAGCTGCAGAAGCTCATCCCCAAGGTGGGGCACAAAAAGGTGCGCGAGTGGGAGGCGTGGGTGGAGGAGAAAAAGTGGGACGCGTTCGTGGAGGACATCCTGGTCAACCACTACGACACCGCGTACGCCCTGGCGGCGGCTCGGAGCGGGCGGGACGACGAGGCGGCTGAGTTCTTGATGCTGCCGGACACGGAGGACGAGACGTACGCCGCGGCGGCGGCGGAGCTCATCCGGAAGTGGGACGTCGCGCGCCCGCCGCTCGAAGACCTCGACGCGGCGGAACCCGCCGAGGCCGCCGTCGCCGGCGCAGCGCCTTCGTAGACGTCTCACATCACCAGATCAAAGTCGCGAGAGGAAAGGCATCGCGCACGATCGAAGGCGCGTTCCGCGTGTTCGGCTAAGAAAAGTCGGTATTCAAGTCGTCGCTCGTGTCGATCGTCGTTCGCGGCGCCGCGCCCGCCGCGCCTTCGCATCAGACCTCAGTCGTCGCCCATGTCGATCTGCGAGGGCGGGAGCATCCCCGGAATCGCCTCGACGCGCGCGCGCTCGGCGGCTTGCCTCGCCGCCTGCTCCTCCGCGAACATCGCGCTGTTGTCCGAGGTCTTGAACTGTTTCGTCTGCACGAGGAAGTCGCGCAGGTGGTTCTTGAACGCCGTCAAGTCCGTTTTGTAGTCGAACATGCCCTGCACCAGCACCGCCGCCTCCGCCGCGCTCACGTTCGGGAACGACGTCGTCAAGAGGTTGGCGACGTGCTCCTTCACAAACGCCGCGTTGTTCGGGTAGGCGCTCGGCCCGAGCTTGGCGGCGTCCCAGAGCGGCGCCGAGAGCTGGTCGCTCTCGGCGATGGTGAACAGGTTCTGCAGAAGCAGCGCGTGCAGCTTGAAGCCCGGCTTGTGGAACCCGTCCGTCATCACCGCGAAGATCTCCTGGACGAGGCTCAGGTAGAAGGACTGGTGGAACTGGTTGCAAAACTCGGAAACCTGGAAAAACTTGGTCATCTCCAGCAGCAGGTTGAGCCCCGTCTCGGCGATGTTGCGCTCGGTGTGCCGAAACGCCCAGACGATGGAGTCCACCACCAGCTTGAGCTGGCTCGGATCGAGCGTGAACAGCGCGCGGAAGCAGTGGTTGGTGATGGCACGCAGCAGTGCGAAGAACTTCAGGCGGTGGTCGGGGTAGTCCTCGAAGTTCACCGTGATCATCTGCAGCGTGCACTCGAACACCGCCTCGAAGATTTTGGGCACCTCGTCGATCATCGCGCCCTCCACCTTGTTGATGATGGCGGCGTACAGCGAGAGCACCTCGGCGTCGCGCGCGTCCGGGACGTTGCGCGCGTAGTCGCCGAGCACGGGGTCCATCATCGGCGGCACGAGCTGCTGGGCCACCAGGTGCGGGTCCTCGCACCGCTCCACGAACGTCTCCACCAGCCGAAGCACCTCTCGCTTCACAGTGCGCATCGCCTTGACGAGCGACGTGCGCGACGCATACGGGCCGCCCTCCGCGATGGACGCGCTGATGAGCTCCGAGTACAGCTTGTACACGTTGAGCACGTCCGCGTAGATGGTGCTCATCTGGTTCTGGAACGGCTGCCCCAGTGAGACGCACGCGGAGGTGTTGGTTTTCAGGATGTTCCCCAGGTTCTTGATCACCTCCTGCGGCTTGAGGCACTCGCCGCCCTGCGCCTTGGCCTGCGCCATGATCTGGTTCCACGTCGCGTTGGGGGGCTCCATCAGCCTCTGCACGTACTCCTCGCGCTTCGCCGGGTTCACTTCAGACGCGATCATGTGCCCGACGGCTTCGTAGAAGGTGTGGATCTGGTGCGGCTCCAGGTCGCGGATGGTGTCGCCGATGCCGCGCAGGAGCTCGTCCACGAAGGGCTCGTGCTCGCCAACCTGCATGATCACGAACTTGCGCTTGCACTTGATGGCGATTTTCAGGAACGTGTCGCACGCCATGTCCTGCACGCCGGGGTGCGTCTCGTGCATGAACTCGAACAGCTTATTCACGACCGTCTTCAGGAACTTCCAGTGCAGACGCAGGAACCGCGGGTACTGCCCGACGACGTACATGATGTTGGACGCGATCACCGCCTTGTGGTCCTTCCCGCGCGTGATCTCGCACAGGTTGAGCAAGTCGCGAATCGCCGTCACCAGAAACCGGTTTTCCTGGTCCTCCGCCATCGACCCGGAGATGCTCCCGATGGCCCAGCACAGCGTGTTGAGCACGTTCCAGCTGTACTCCTTGCCGTTGAGCTGGTTCGAAAGCTTCTCCAGCATCTGCGTCTCCGTGTCCTTGTGGTCCAGGTGCGCCAGGTAGATGAGCGTCTCGCGCATGATCTTGTACTGCACCAGCACGTCGTTATCCTTCAGCGTCTCGCGCACGATGTTCCCGTTTTCATCTTCCACGATGAGCACCTCCTCAGGCTTGGCCATGCGGCTCACCATCAGCAGCCGGAGCTGCGACATCGAGCCCGCGTACAGCATGCGCCGCGTCGAGCCGCCGCCGCCACCGGCGGGCGCGAAGGAAAACTCGGCGCCGCCCCCCGCGGCGTCGCCGTCGCTCTGGTACAAGTCACACACCAGCACGTGCCAGTAGTCCAGGCACACCTTGAACACCTCCGGCTCGTCCGTGTACGAGATGTTCAGCAGGTACTCCAGCCCCACCAGCAGGTGCTGCTGGTTTTCCTGCGTCTGCTCCAGAAGCGCCACGTGGTGCTTGAAGAACTGCGTGAGGAAGATGGCCAGGTTCTGGATGTACGCCTGCTCGTCGTCGCCGCCGTTGGCGTACGCCTCAGCAATCTTCACGGACCTCGGCAGGATCTGCTGCAGCTGCGTGATCACCGTGACGTACAGCTTGATGAAGTGCTGGTCGTACTTCTGCTCCACCGCGAGGCCCCCGATCTCGCCCAGGCACTGCAGCGCGACGTTGCGGAACTCCGGGACGGGCGAGAGCTTCAGGAGCGTTTCCAGCAGAGTGCTCTCGAAGATGTACCCGAGCGGGATCCAGCTCAGGAACGCGTGCAGAGTCTGCAGCGTCTGCTGAATGAGCTCCGGCTTCTGCGAGTGCTGCAGCACGAACTCGCACAGCTCGTGGATGATGGGGAAGTCCGTGTTGAGCGCGTTCTTGAGCTCGGTGATTTTCGCCTGCGTCAGCTCGCCGCGCGAAAAGTCAAACACCTCCTCAGACAGCAAGCGCAGGATGTTCATGCAGTTTTCGCACAGCGACTCGCTCTGCTTCGCCGCGCCCACGAGGTCGGGCACGAACGAGCCCCAACGCTGCGGCCAGTCGTGTTTGAGGATCTGCACCAGCACGTTGTTGATTTTGTTGATGAACGCGCGGTCGCGCCGGAACGAGCTCGCGTCCGTCGAGAGCTTGATGATCAAGTTGCTGATGAAGTTTTTGATGCCCTCGCGCTGGTCATCCGGAAGCGCGTTCCAGCGGTACTTGATCACGCCGTCCAGAACCTGCAGCGCGAAGAACTTGGTGTTCGGGTTCTGGCTCTGCTCCAGAATCGCGTCCGCGCGCGTCCACATCATCTCGTGCTCCTGCAGGGAGGTCATCACCTTCTCAGCCTCGGACCGCTAAGAAAAAGAAGGGAAAGAGAAGAAAGGAACGAAGCGTCAGAAAAGCGCGTTTCCCGTTTTCGGCCACTGAAGTCGCGTGCGCCGAGGGATGATCTGCAGGTTTCGCGAAAAGCGCAGCGGGTGTCCTAAGGATCTGGGCGTGGAAGAAGCTCCGTCGTGGGTCGCCTCGGGGAGGTACCGGTGAAGCGGACTCCCGGCAGCATCCGCGCACACGTCGGGGAGAGAGATCGGGCGCGTACCATCGCCGGATCAGCGCCGGGGGTGTAGAAGGCGGCGATGATCTGGTCCAGCATGGGCACATCGAAAGGGACGGCGAAATCCAAAAGCTTCTCCGCGCCGGGGAACGCCATGGCGACCGAGTTCGAAGGGGCGCCTCTTCCGGTGGTTCGACCGGACTCAGTCCCGATTACGTCGCCGACACCTCGGTGAGACGATGCGAAGACACTTTCGACGACGCCGTAGACGCGGGTCTCACGGGTCTCACCGATGGACACGGATGAGAAACCAGTGACGCGGCGTTCGCAGCCTCGGTTTTAAAACGACGCGCCGCGATCGGTTCGCGACGTCGACGACTTCGGTCGTGCGCTCGTCCGTCTCTCAGAGCACTTCTCCGCGCGACCGTCCTTGCGTTGGCGCCGTGCGTCTCTTGCGCGTGCCCGCGGCGGTGTGCCCGACCGCGGTCGGGGTCGGACGCTGATGTACCAGCACGACCCTTTGCGCTTCGCGAAAGTTCCCAAGAAGATCCCAACGGGAAACGCAGTGAGTCAGCGCACAGGCATTCAGTCTGCCGAATCGCACGCGAAGGGTCCGCGACATCCAGACGCGCTTTTCGAGTGTTCGTCGCGCTCGGCCGCTTTTTTGCGAAAAGCATCAGCTCCCCCGGCGACGCATTGGACGCGCGCGCGAGGACCGAACGACCTTACCGGCACCTCAGGGCTCTTCACCTCTTTTCGTGACGCCCGAGACACGATGGCGATGCCCCCCGCGCCCGGCGAGGCGGTCCCCGCCGGCGCGGGTGACCTCGCGGTGGCCGCCGCATTCGCGGCCGGTGCCGATTCCGAGATCGGCAAGCCGCGCGGCGACCGCAGCGACGGCAGCTCGGTGTCATCATCGGACGACGAGCACGGGGACGACGGCGACGTCGCCGTTCCGGAACTGTCGCGACGTCGCCCGACCGCGACCGGCCCGGATCCCGAGTTCGAGTTCAGCGACGAGGAGACGCGCCGAGCCATCCCGGGGGTGATCCGGGACGGCTCCGATTCCTCCGAGTGGTCCGATTCCAGCGACGACGAGGACGCGGAGGAGCTCGACCTGGCGAACATGCCCAAGTGGCTGGAGGACATCAAGAACAACGTCAAGAGCGACTTCGACGACGACGCCGCGCACGCCGAGCCCCCTCGCACGAAGAACGAAATCGCCGCGGACGCCGTCCCGCCGCCGCCGCCGCCGCCGCCCGTCGGCCCGGGCGAGGCGCTCGTCGCCGTCGGCGACGTCATCAGCGTCGTCGGCGACGTCGTGGTCGTGCAGTCGCTTCCCGGGCTCGAGCCCATGGACGAGGCGTCCGTGCTGTGCCTGGAAACGAGGCAGGGGCTGGGCGCCATCGAGGAGGTGTTCGGGCCCGTCGCCGCGCCGCTGTACGCGCTGCGAGTGCCCGCCGCGCGCCCGCCTGGAGAGCGCCCGGCGGCGGGGGGGAACGAGAAGAACGGCGACGACGCGACTGACGACGCGAAAGACGTCGGCGGTCTTTCCGACCTCGTCTCCGCGCCGCCTGGCGCCGCGCCTTCCTCTGCCGCTTCGGTCGGGAACACCGGCGAGGGCACACTGGACGTGAAGGTGGGCGCGCGCGTGTTCGCGGTGGAGGGCCGCCGGCGCGCGCTCGACACCCGGGGGCTGCGCGCCAAGGGGTACGACAACTCGGGCCAGAACGACGAGGAGGTGGCGGACGACGAGGAGTTCAGCGACGACGAGCGCGAGGCGGAGGCGAAGAAGAAGCGAAAGCAGAAGAAGCGGGGCGCGGAGGGCGACGCGCGGGGGGGGGCGGTCCGCGACGGGGGGCTCGCTGCCGCCGCCGCCGCCGCCGGCGGGGGAACCGCGCCGGAGTTCCGCGGCGGAGGCCGCGGAGGCCGAGGAGGCGGGTACGCGGGTGCGGGGGGACACGGGTTCCAGCCCGCGCATCCTCCCGCGATGCAGATGGCGTACATGAACGTGGGTGTTCCCGGGGGGGTCCAGGCACCGCCCCAGATGGTGGCGCGCGGAACGGTCCCGGTCGTCGCGGGCGGCGGCGCGTTCTTGCCCCCCGGCCCTCCGGGCGCGCCCCCGGCGGCGCCCGCGCGGATGATGCACCCACAGCAGATGATGTACCAGCCGCAGATGATGCACCAGGCGCCGGGGATGGTGATGATGCCTCCGTCGGGTTTCGTCCCGCAGCCCCCGCCGGCGAACTGGCCGCCGGGCCAGCCGTGGCCGCCCCAGCCGCCCAGAAGTTAACAACGAAAAATATCTCACACCGCTCGCGCGCGCCACCGAACTCGCGACCGGCGATTCTCGATTCGCGAGTCCGCGTGTTCGCTCTCGTCGTTGACTTTTTTCATTGCGCCCGGCGCGGCTCCCCGCCGGTCCCACGATGGCTTACGCGTCGAGCGACGACGACGGGCGATCGTTCGGGTCCGAGCCCGACTTCGCGGCGATGTCGAACCTGCGGCTGGTGGAGGATGACCCCGGCCCGAGCGGGACGCACGTGTTCGACGAGATTCACGACGACGCGCCTCGCGATTTCGGGCACGAGCTGGAAGTCGCGGACGGCGAGCGCCTCCGCGCGGCGTTGGAGGCGTTCGAGGACGCCGTGTACGACGACGGCGCCGGAGGAGCTTCGAACGCTGATTACCTCGGATCGGAGGCGAACGCGGTCGCGGGAGGCGCCCGGACGGACAGAGGTGATGCGCCCGCGAAGCCCCGCCGCGTGCACGCGGACCGCCAGACCACGCGGCCCGTCCTCGAACAGGCGCACGAGTGGCGCCGGCTGGCGCCGCACCTGCGCGTGCGCGGCGCGCGCGTGGCGTCGGCGCCGAGAGGCGCGGGCGACGTGGAGGGCGTGCAGATGGTCGCCATGCCGGCTGCGCCGGCGGGCGCTCAGCGCGAAGTCACGGGTTCGAGCGCCGACGACGACGCCGCGCCGTGGCGTTCGGACTCGGCGGGCGAGTGGTGGGGCGAGTGCGCGGCGCTTCGCGTGCGCGGGCGCCAAGCGCCGAAGGCTTTTTTTCCGGCGCCGGAGTTCCGGGCGTCCCCCGCCGGAGCCGAACCCGCTCCGCTCGGCGCGGAGGAGGAGGTGTTCGCGGAGGACGGCGAGCTCGTGGAGACGTTCGCGGACGACGCTTTCGCGCCGGCGCGGGGGAGCCGAAGCGGCGCGCTTTTCGGCGCTCCGCGCGGAAGCCAGTCTGACTTTCTCGCGACGGAGCGCGCCGCGCGGCGCCGCGCCGCGGGTCTGCCCTGCGTGGATCCCCCGGTGGTGCTCGCGCTGGATCGCGCGTTTCTGCGGGGCGAGATCGGCGCCGGCGAGGTGGAGGACTCCAACCCGGCACACGCGGGGCATCTCGTGTGGCGCGCGGGCGGCGACGGCGACGGCGACGGCGACTTGGACAGCGCCTTCGGGGATGACGAGTCGCCGGGACGTTCGACGGAGGCGCCGAACGCGTCTCCGGCGGAGACGGACGCCGTGCTCGAGTACTCCGACGCCGTGGCGTGTTTCGACGACGACGCGCAGCAGCGGTCGCCGCCGGACCCCTGGCCGGGGGAGGTGCGTTGGGGCGCACCCGACGCGCGCTCGGACTCGGAGTGGTCGGACGCCGACTCCGAGGAGCTGCGGCGATGGGCACCCGAGCCGCGCGCGCCGCGAAGCGCGCGCGCGCGGGACGCGCGGTGACGCGCGGCTCAAGAAAAAGAAAGAAACGGCGCTCGGCCGTCACCGGCGAGTGACTCCTCGTAGGTAATATTAGTAGCTACTTTACCACGTACATACGGTATAGGCTCTTTCCGAACGTTTTTCTCGCGGCTTCATCACGCGCGCTTCAGGTGTACATCCTGTCCGTGTGCGCGGGCGCGCCCGCGTTTTCCCGCCACAGCCGCGTCGCGCGGAACCGCCCGGCGACGCCGGCGTCGTACCGACACGCGCCGACCCCGTTCGCGTGTGCGTTTTCGTTGAGCCTCCGCGCCACCGCCTCGCCCAGCGCGTGCGTCGCGCGCGCCGCCTCCGCCTCCGACGCCGAGGGCTCGCCCTCGAGGCCTCCCAGGCGGGAAACCCTGTGCCCGGGGACGAACACGCACGTCGCCCTCGCGCCCGTCGCGCGCGCGGCGTGGAAAAGCGCCGCCAACGCGCCGTCGCGCACCTTGACGGTTTCGCCGCGCCGCGCCTCGCCGCCGAGCTCCACGTGCAGAGCCGCCTCGGGCTCCGCGCCGTCCACGCGCAGCGCGCCTGCGATGAGCAGGTGGCCGCAGCGCGCCGCCAGCGCCAGAACAGCCGCGGCGAGCGGCGCCTCGTCCTCCTCGCGCGTCGCCGCGTTCACCGCCAAGAGGCTCAGGCTCGTGTCGAGGCGCACCAGCGAGACTGCGGGCGTCGCGTTTCGGGCCGCACCGGGCGGGACGAACACCGCGCGCGCGTCGGCGTCGTCGCCAGACAGAGGCGCGGCGAGAGACACGAGCTCGAGCTCGTGCACCGCGGGCGGAGGGGCGCCGTCAGCCCGCACCAGGCCCAGCAGCGCGCGCACGCCCGCCCCGGCGATGTCGCACGTGCCCACGACCAGCCGATCGCCAACCTCGGGGAGAGGGCCTCCGCCCTTCAGGCGCAGCGCCATGCGGGCGTTGAGGCTCGAGGGCGCGGTGTCGCGGGCAGACGCGGTGTCTCGGGCGGGTGCGGGACGCGAAGGGCCGGCGTGGAGTGCGTCGCGCAAAGATATGTGCCAGGGGCCCCGCGCCGCGATCGCAGACGTCAGATCTTCGAGCGCGTTCGGTGCCGAGATCACTTCGATCGCAGGAGGCGAGGAGGCGTTTCGGTCCGCCGCGCAGAAATGCGTGCGAAAAACGCTTTTCGGCCGCTGTCACGTCGGATTATCCGAGCGCGCACCCCCCGGCGGCTGCCTCCACGAACGCGATGTACGGATGGGAGCGCCGCGGCGGCACCTTCACCGATCACTTCGCCGAGTCCATCACGGACGAGGACGTTCGCGAAAGCCTCGAGCGCACGAGACGCGCGCTCGTCCCCGACGCGAGCCCGAACGAATCTGGACGCGGATCTGTCTCCCCGTCCGAGACGGAGCGGACGCGCGCCGTGGCTCCCACGACCGGGGACGACGCGCCCGACGCTTCGGGCGCGGAAACCGACCACCCGGAAGCCGCGTCGGACGATCGCGACGCGTCACGCGAAATCGCGAAAGGCGCTCGCGCTGATCAGCACACGCCTTCTTGGGCCGAGCACAAGCGCGCGGGCGCGGAGGCTTTTTCGCGAGGCGCCTTCCGCGACGCCGCCGATCGGTTTGAGCGCGCCGCCTCGGCGTTCGCGGCGGAGGCAGAAACGGCGGGGCGCACTCGCGATCCTTCCCGGGAGCGATGTCAGTCGAAAGCGATGCCAGCCGCGGACCAACTCGTAGTGTCCCGCGAAGAAGAAGCGCAAACGATGACACGCCGAGAGAGAGACGCCGAGACGCTCGCGGGGCTGCGCAGCAACGTCTCCGCGGCGCTCCTGCGCGCGGGCGACGCCGCCGGCGCGGCGGAAGCGGCGGAGCGGTGCGTCGCCGCGCGCCCGCAGTGGAGCAAGGCGCACTTCCGCGTCGGCGAAGCCGCGTTCGTGGCGGCGCGCTTCGAGGCTGCGCGCGCGGCGTATCTCCGCGCGCGCGAGTGCGCCGTGCGCGCGTCGGAGGCGGTTCCGGGCGGTTCCAAACGCGGAAGTCAAAACGACGACGACGTCGCGATTCTCGACGGCCGAATCGCCGCCGCCGCGCGCGCAGCGCGCAGCGCGGCGACGTGCGACGAGGAGGAGTCTTCGCTCGCCGCCGCGGCGGAGGCTCGTCGGGTCGAGGCGGAGCGGAAACGGGAAGCCTCCTCGGACGAGAGCGTCGCCAGGCTCAACGCGGAGGCGGAAGAGCGCGAGCGCGACCCGAGAGCGCGGGTTTTGATGCGCGAGATCGAGGCTCTGTTCGCGGAGGCGAGGAAGACGACGGAGGAGACGGACGACGCGGACGGGGCGGAGGATGTTTCGGCTCCGTCGGCGAACGAAGGACGGATGGAAAAAGAAAGAAAGCAGCCTCGAAACGACGCCTTTCCCGGGCGTGCCGCGCTCCGCCTCCTCGCCGAGCTGCTCGCGGTCGAGCCCGAGAACTTCGAGGCGGCGTACCGGGCGGCGGTTCTGTCCCTCCGCGAAGGGAACACGCTGGACGCCATCGGGTACGCCAGACAGTGCCTGGCGCGCGCGCCAGGGTTCGCGCGCGCCGCCGACTTTTTAGCGACGGTGCTCGAGACCACGGAGGAGGGAGGCGGGCGCGCGCGCGGCGACGACGCGGCGCGCGCGCGGGTCCGCGTGCATCACGCCGGCGGAGACGCGTCGGACGCCGCGACATACGCGAGCGCGACCGAGGTGGAGCCTTCGCCGAGCGAGTCCGAGGCTGAGCTGGCGCTGTTCGTGACGGTGGCGTCGAACCCCGAGTCCCCCGACGCGTGGACGGCGTTCGCGCGGCACCAAGCGCGCCGCGGGCGAGTGTCGGACGCCGTCGCGGCGCTCCGCCAGGCGCTCACGGGCGGGCCGGAGGGGAAGTGGCTCCGACCGCGGTCGGACCCCGCGCTCCTCCTGACGCTGGGGTTCCTCCTCCACCTCCGCGGGCACGTCGCCGAGCCCGCCAGTCTGTACGCGAGCGCGGCGGCGGCCGGGGGGGGGATGGTCGCCGCGACGCTCGCGGCGCGCGTGGCGGCGGAAACCGGCGACGACGACGAAGACGTTTCACGCGCGCGTCGGGACGCGATGCGCGTCGCGTTCGCGTCGCGCGCGCCGGAGATGGCCGCGCATCTCGAGGCTCTGAACGTGGCCTTCGCTGCGCCGCAGTTTGAGGTGGCGGCGAGGAAACACGTCGTGGCGACCCTGCTGTCGGACGCCGGGAACGAGAACGTCGCGCCCCCGACGCTTTTCTGGAAAGACGGGCGGGTCGAGGAAGCCGCGGGAACCCACGCGTTCGCCCACCTTTTCGCCGGCGAACGCGCCTCCTGGCTCCTCAAAGCGCGCCGGCGCGCGTTCGAGGGTGTCGTCCGCGCTCCGCCATCCGAATGTCGTCCCTCTGGACGGGTGTTCGCGTGCGGCTCGGCGTCTGAGGCGCTCGAGCGCTTCGCCGGGGCGGGCGTCGGCCCGGTGACGGCCACCGCGCAACGCTACGTCTCGGCGGCGGCGCCGGCGACGCGCGACGGGCGCAAAATAACGCTGCGTCTCTTCGCGACGCTGGTCGGGCCCGACGGCGCGGCGGACGTCGAGGAGAACGAGAATGGCGACACGGACGAGGAAGACGAGGAAGACGCGGAATTCGGAACTGACGGAACGATCTCTTCTTCGCTCTCGCCGGAGGAAATTCCCGAGAAGACGTCCGAGACGTCGACGAAAAAAAAAAAAAAAAACCAACGCCGCGTCTTCTTCGCTCCCCGGTTCGCTGAGGGGTTCGTGATACGAGCCGCGCCGAGGTGGCTCGACGTGGCGTCGGACGAGGACGAACCCGTGACGAACACCGTCGAGCCCGTCGACGCGGCAGCAGACGCCGACTTTGTCGTCGACGTCGCGAACTGCGTCGAGGCGGAGACGTGGGCGAACGGCGACGCCGTCCGGTTCGGGTTCGTCGACAAAAAAGCGGGCGCGGCGCCCGACGCGGAAAGCGCGTTTTGTCGCCGCTCGATCGACTGGTCGCGGACGGTCGCCTCGGCGAGGCGCAAGGCCGAGACGTACTTCCGCCTGGCGGACCGAACGGCGTGGCGAGAACGCCACGGCGAGAGCGACGCGCGCGCGGCGTGGCGGCGCGCGAGGCTGCCGAAACTCGTCGAGACCGCGTTCGCGCTCGACGGGGACGGCGAGCCGTGGCTGGTGGACGTCGAGCCTTTCCCTTCCGTGGCGAGGTACGCCTCGGCCGCGCGCGACGGGGTCGGCACGGCCCTGCGCCACCTCGCGCGCGCGCACGACCTGTGCGACTGAGTCACTGAAGCATTCAACCTGTCGAGGCGTGGCGGGTGACGAGTCCATGCCTTCGTTCGCGGTCTCTTCGTCTTCACGAACGTCCCGCGTCGCGAACGTCGTCGCTTTTTTACCGCTTCCTCTCGCCCGACTCTTCACCCTCCACCCTCTCCACCCACCGTGTCAGTCCTCGCCCCCATGTGTCCCCTTTCATCGGAGATGTCTCCGCCGCGTTTCCTCGCGCGCGAAACCCGCGTGTGCTTGCCCCGTCGCACGCTCCCGGTATACCGGCTGCCGTCGTCGCGTCAAACCCCCCCCGTCGGAGGCTTAAAACGCCCGCGACGCCGTCGGCCCCGCGGTGGCTTTCGGGAGGATCACCACCTTGACCCCCCCGCGCCCTCGGCCGCCCCGGGACCGCGACCCGCGGCGCGTCCCGGACGCGCGGGCGGGCTTGGCGTCGGCTTCGCGTTCTCCGGCGACGATTCCTTTCCTCGTCGCCGCGGCGTCGCGGCACAGTACCGCCAGAGGTTCCGGCCGCTTCGCGACGTTCGTCCGCGCCGAGCTCTCGTTGGGCTCGCGCAAAACGCCCAGGCTCTTGCGTTTCGTCCCGAAGCTCGCGTACGGCTTGGGCTCGGGCAGGCTGAACGCCACGACCCGCGCGGGCGCGTCGTTCTCTGCGCCCCCCGACGCGCGGGGTGCGGGGAGGTCCGAGGACATCGACGCGCGCTTCGCAGCCTCGGCTCTCTGCTTTCCACGGGAGGGGAGGGTCAGAAGTCGTTCTCGGCACTCCCGAAGGGCTCGGGAAACCGCCAAAACGCGCAGAGGGGAAGAAACGCCCGGACTGCGGAAAATCGAGGCTCGAGAGGTCGGTGTCGACGCGCGGAACCCGTGCATGGGAGTTGAGAGGCGATCGCGGGACGCACCGCAGGTGGAGGCACGTAAAGCCCGAGCCGTTTCATGCCGGAGATCGGTGTCCTGGACCGGAGCGGGTACCGCATGGACTGCGAGTCGAGTGGGAGGAGGAAGTTTTCGTGAGCGGGTGTTCGCGTCGCGCGCGGAACCTTCGGGGGTCGGTTTTTTTGGTGCGTCGAAAAAACGTCCGGGCGCGTCACGGGGAGCGAATCGGGACGCGAAGCTGAGCACGCACCTCGTCGTCGTCGTCGACGTCGACGTCGACGTCGTTTTCTCCCGGGCGCTGCGGTTGAAGATGACGAACGCGGAGGTGGTCAATCGCCGGTCGCGAGGCGCATCGAGAGACGGCGGGGATCGTCGCGGGATCGGTCGCGCGATGAGTCGGAGAGAGCTTTCGTGCGCACGAAACGAAAAAGTGGATTGCCCCGTCCGCCGGGGACGCACCGTCTTGCGCGCGGTCCTCGGGGTCTTCGCGAGACGTTCGAGTCCACCTTCCTCTGCTGGACGGTGTGGCTGCGTTTGAGGCGGTTGGCGGGATCGGGAGCGAGGGCAAAGGGTCAGATCCACGTATTCATCTCGTCTTCGGTCTCGAAGCGTCGGTACGCGGCCGGGTGACGATTGAGGGAACGCGCGATGTCGCGACGCGCACCTCCGCCGCGCGTTTCAGGCCGAGCACACGTTCTGGCGAGAACGCGAACAGCGAATGAGATCTGGTGTTCTCGTGGCGCATCGCGTGGCGCATCATCGCCGTGGCGCTCATCCTGACAGGCGCTGAGCGGTTGAGCAGAGTGGCGCGGGCGAACCGAGAATCTCCGTTTCGTGCGTCGCGAAAGTGGGCACGTTCTCGGTTACCCCTCCTTGAAATGTCCGGCTCCGCGGCTCCCGGCTCATGGCTTCGGCGCGCGTTTTTATCAGGACGACGCTTCCTTTCGCGCAACGGATCCGGCGGCACTTTCGTCGGCGCACGACCATGGTGCGTCCCCCTCCCCCCACCCCGACGGCGGGACGCGCGCGGCGCTGGACTCGGCTGACACACCCTCCCCCTACCATCGCAGGATCCGACCCTCGAGGCCATCAAGCAGAAGCGCCTGGCGGAGCTGGGCGGGCAGCCCGGCGGGATGCCGCAGAGCGCGGAAGAGCAGGAGGCGCAGGCGGCCAAGGCTGAGGCCGAGGCGGAGCGGCGCGGCGCTGCGCTCGCGGCGCTGATGGATCCCAAGGCGCGGGAGCGCCTGAGCCGCATCGCGCTCGTGAAGCCTGAGAAGGCGCAGGCGCTCGAGAACATGCTGCTCCAGGCGGCGCAGCGGGGGCAACTGGGGGGGAAGGTGACTGAAGACGCGCTGATCAAGATGCTGGAGCAGATCAACGGCGGCGGCGGCGAGGGCGGCGGCGGCCGGGGCGGGCCCAAGATCGAGATGAAACGGCGGAACATCATGGACGACGACGATTGGTGAGTGTGCGAGTTCGCGCGGGTGCGTGTTCTGGTGCGAGGTGGGCGCCCAGTGCGGTCGGGGAAGAAGGCGATGGCAGCGGGTGGCGCGGCGTTTGACTTTTTCCCAGCCCCGGGTGAAAAAAAACGCGACCCGACGATGACGGACACGACGACGAGGAGCCGCGGCCGTCCAGACACGGCTTATGGCGTGAAAAGGCACGTCGCGCTCGTTTCGGTGCTTTTTCGCGAGGCGAGCGTAGACGCCCGCCGAATCACACACATGCGCGTTCCATCTTCTCGGTAATCGCGTTGTTCTGGAAAGGTGTTTTGCTTTTTGCAATGCTCCAACTTCAAAAGCCGCAGTTCCACCTGGTTCTGCGTGTTTAGTCTGGGCCAAACCCTTATGAGCAAACAGTCTGCCGATGTGCCGAAAAGAAACGTCGCAAACAACGGTCCGTGGTTCGAAAAAGCGCCAACATCGGGCGTGCCAACTCAAACGGGCACACGCGCTCCGATGCCTCGGGCCATGCGCGCGCTCCGCGCGGTGTTCACGCTGGCGCTGGTGAGCGCCGTCGCGGCGGACACCACCCCCCCCAACTTCTCCGCGGGGTACCCCTCCGTGACGGCCGTCACGGGATCGCAGTTCACGCTGAACGTCAAATCGAACGAGGCGGGCAAGGCGTACTACTACGTGGTGGCCGGCGCGAGCCCGACCCCGCCGACGCCGGCGCAGCTCGAGGCGCAGTACGCCTCGGCGTACGGCGCCGTCACCATCTTCGCCAAGGGAGAGCTCACCCTCACCGCGGCGGACACGGCGTACGACGTGAATGTCACCGGCCTCAGCGAAAACACCGTGTATTCGGTGTTCGTCGTGGCGGAGGATGACCAGGCGACGCCCAACCTGCAAACCGCGGTGACCGACCTGGACGTCACCACCGCGGACGACACGCCGCCCTCGTTCGCGAGCGGGTTCCCGAAAGCCACGGAGATCAAGGACACGGAGTTCAAGCTGGTGGTGGAGCTGGATGAGCCCGGCCTGTTCCACTGGGCGGTGCTGCCGACCACGGCGACGGCGCCGACCGCCGCCGAGATGGCGGCTTCGACCAACGCGGACGCCGTCGCCAAGTCTGCCTCCGCGGGCGTCGCCGTGACCGCCGGCGCGCTGCAGAAGTCGGTCACCATCACGACGGGTTTGACAGAGGCGACGGATTACGACGTGTACGTGCTCGCGCGGGACGATAACGGCGACCTGGGCGGCGGGCAGACGGACAACGTCCAGTCCTCGGTCCACACCTTTACGCTGGCGACGGCGGACGTCACGCCTCCGGCGTTCGAGTCGACGTTCCCGTCCATCCCGAGCGCTTCCATCAGCACGTCGGCGCTGAACATATCCGTGCAGCTGGACGAGGCTGGCACCGTGTACTACTACCTCGTGAAGGAAGGAGACACGCCGCCCACCGCCGCGGAGGTGACGACGCAGACGGCGACGTACGGCTCGACGATTGTCGTCGCCAAAGGGACCGTCGCCGTGAGCGCCGCGTCCACGCAGGTGGACACTTTGATCACCGGCCTTGACGACCTCACCGCGTACTCCGCGTACGTCGTGGCCGCGGACGGCGGCATGACCAGCACGTCCACGAACGCGTACTACACGACGGCGCCCAACGTCGCGACGAGCGCGACGCGCGTCAACGCCACCACCGCCGACGGCACGCCTCCGGTGTTTGTCGGCGAGTACACGCCGGCGCTGGCCGAAATTGACGGCACGTCCTTCGACGTCGACGTGCAGCTGGACGAGCCGGGCACCGTGTACTACGTCGTGGTCGCGAGGACCGGCGAGGACCCGCCGGCGACGCCGCCGACGTCGGCGCAGGTCAAGACCGGGGACTTCGCCGGGACGGTGGCGTGCGGCAACTTCGCCGTCGCGTCGGCGACGACGAACGTCACGGAGACGGTGGCGGTGGCGCCGGACCTCACCATCTCTGCGTGCGCCGACCACGGCAACGGCCAACTCCCCGGCTCGGGCGGGAGCGGCGTGTGCAGCGCGTGCCCCCTGATCGAGTCTGAGCGGCGGTACTGGGTGTACATCGCGGCCGCGGACGACGAGACGTCCCCCAATCTGCAAGCCGCGCCGAGCCGCCTGAACGTGACCACGACGGACGTCACGGCGCCCTCGTTCCGCAACGAGTCGGCCGCCACGGAGGAGGTGTTCGTCTCGGCCAACGCGGCGGCGACGTACGCGTACCGCCCCAACCTGGGGGGGGTCCAGCTGGAGGTGACGACGTCGCTGGACGAGCCGGGGACGGTGTACTACCTCGCGGCGCTCGCCACGGACGCCACGCCCACCACCGCCGAGGTCAAAGCGTGCGGCGCGTCGCGCGACGGCGACCGGCGAGACGTGGCGGGGTTCACGTACGGCGTCTCGACGACGCCGCTGGCGTGCGGGCACAGGCACTTTTTCGCCGCGCAGACGGAGACCGCGTATGTGTTGAAAGGCTTGCCCTCCGAGACGGCTGTCAAGGTGCACGTCGTGGCGGAGGACTTCGAGGACCAACGTGTGCCTCACGCGGGTCTGAAGACGAACCCGCCCGTCTCCAACCTCCAGCAGAGCGTCTCGCACGTCGACGCGACCGCCGCGGACATCACGCCCCCCGAGTTCGCGACGGTCTCCGGGACGTCGTACCCGCGCGTGGCGTTCGAAGCCTCGGGCGACGTCACCCACGACAAGGCGTCGCTGGAGTTCGCGCTAGACGAGCCGGGCGTGGTGCACTACGTCGTGCTCCCGCGCGACCAGACGTACCACGCGGGGTACACGGACGGCACCGAGAGGCAGACGCCCTCCGCCGCGGAGATCCGCGCGGGCACCGGTCCCGGCGGCGTTTCCGCCGCCGACGCCGCGAGCGCCAACGTCACCGCCGCAAACACGGTCGTGGCGGTGAACACGACCGCCGCCGCGCTCGCCGCCGGCACGAAGTACGACGTGTACGTCGTCGCGGAGGACGACTTCTCCCCCGCGAACCGCCAGGGCGACGCGAAGGTGGTGAAGCTCCAGTTCTCCACGAGGGACAACACCGCCCCCGCGTTTGAATCCGGCTTCCCCTCGGCGACGACGGGCGGCGTCGGCGTGGAGATCGCCGTCCAGCTGGACGAGCCAGGGACGGCGTATTTCGTGGTGGTGGCGCGCGGCGCGGCGGCGCCCACGGCGGACCAGGTGGTGGCGGGCGTGGACTACGGCGCCGTCACCGTCGTGGCGAAGTGCGCGGGGTTCGGCGTGCCCGCCGCGTCGACGTCGGCCAAGTGCTCCGCCGCAGGTTTGACGGAGGCGACGGACTACGACGTGTACGTGGCGGCTGACGACGTCGCGGACGTCGCGCTGGACGGCGGGCGCCCCTACCCGAGCGCCAACCGCGTCCTCGACCCCGGCGCGCCGGTCCAGATCACCACCGCGGACACCACCCCTCCCGTGTTCGGCGCGGGGTCGCCCGCGGTGGCGACGCTCGGCTCGGACGGCACCTCCGTGGACTTCACCGTGAACGTGGACGAGGCGGGCACGGCGTGGTACGTGGTGGACCTCCAGTCCGCCGGCGACCCCTCGGCGGAGAACGTGCGCAAGGGCGTCTCGGCGACGGGCGGCGCCGTGGCCGCCGCCGGGAGCCAGGCGGTGGCGTCTGGGGAGGTCGACTCGGACGTCACCGCCGCCGTCGCGTACCAGCGGCTTTTGTCGGAGACGGCGTACTACCTGCACATCGCCGTGGAGGACGCGGCGTCGCCGCCCAACCTGGCGTCCTCGGCGGCGCGCGTCGCCTTCACGACGCCGGACGTGACGCCGCCGCGGTTCGTGGGGACGTACACCGCGCGCGGCGCGATCAGCGCGGTCGGCGCGGACACCTTCGACCTGACCGTGCAGCTCTCCGAGCCAGGCTCGGTGTACTACGTCGTGGTGGAGAAGGGAGACTCGGCGTCCATCACGGCGGAGGACGTGCGCAACCTGCGCGGCGGCGCGCTCGGCGCCGCGCGCACCGTCTTCGCGTGCGGCGCCTTTGACGTCGCCGCCGCGGAGACCAACGTCACGGTGACCGTCGCCGAGGACCTCAGCGACGCGTCGTGCGCCGGGTTTGACGGGCCCGATCCGTCCACGGACACCATCGACGGCACCTCGCACCCCGGTCTGCCCGCGCTCAGCGCGGGCGCGCTCGCGACGAACGTGCCGCCGTGCGCCATTTGCCCGGTGCTCAAAAGCGACACGGAGTACGACGTGTTTCTCGTCGCCGAGGATGACGGCGCGCACGCCGCGCCGTCGGCGGCGTTCACGGACGCGCGCAACCTGCAGACGACCGCCACGAAGGTTTCCACGCCGTTCTTCCCCTCGAGCGCCTCCGTGGCGTCGCTGCGGACCGCGGACGACACCGCGCCGGCGTGGTACGACGACGCGCCGCACGCCACCAACTTCTTCGGGGACGGTTTCGACGTCGCCGTCGCCCTGAGCGAGCCCGGGACGGTGCACTTCGCCGTCGTCGCCAACCACAGCGACTTCGCGTGCGCCGCCGCCCCGACCAACGCGCAGGTCAAGCTCGGGTTGAACGGCTGCGCGAACGCCACGGCGAGCCGCGCGTTCGGCTCGATCGCGGTGCCGAGCGCGAACGCGTTCGTGACCCACACCGTCGCCGGCTTGGACGCCACGCGGTTCAAGGACCCGTACGTGGTCTGGGCCTTCGCCGAGGACCTCGAGCCGAGCGGCATGTCCAGCCTCGCCTCGCCCAACGCGCAAGCCGCGCCCGTCGCGTTCGCGGCGGAGACGGTGGACACGCAGCCGCCCCTGTTCGCGAGCGGGTACCCGCAGGCGAACAACGCCGTGTCCCAGACGGGCTTCGGCGCCATCACCACCGCGTTCGACGTCGTCGCCGAGCTGGACGAGCCCGGGAAGGTGTACTACGTGGCGTTCCCGGCGTCGGACGCGTCGGACGAGAACAAGGGGAGCGGCTTACCCGGCTCGCGCGCGCCGTCGCCCGCGCAGGTGCGCGCCGGCCAGGACTACGCGGGCACCGCCGCCGCGGTGGCGGGCTCGTTCGACGTCGCGAGCGCCGCGAGCGCCGCGTCGGCCACCACCACGGGCACGATGACGGATGCCACCCTGTACGACGTGTACGCGGTGGCGGAGGACGCGGCGGCGGATGAGAATCGCACGCTCGCCTACGTCGCCGCCGGCGGCGCCGCGCCCGCGGATAACCTCTCGCCCGTCGCCAAGACGACGGTCACCACCGCGGACGGGACCGCGCCTCTGTTCTCCGGGAACCCATGCGGGGGATTGGGGTGCCCCTCCGCGCTGCACAGCCCGACGTACGAGCACTCGGCGTACCCCGTACTGGAGGCGTGCTCGGCCTCGGGGTTCACGCTCAAGGTGAAGGTGAGCGAGGCGGGATCCACCGTGCACTACACGGTGGTGGGGTACGCCGACCTGGCGGCGATCAAGGCGCAGAGCGACCCCACCAACGAAGAGGTGAGCCTGGGAACGAGCCCGTACACGCCCGCGCTGACGAGCAGCCCGATCACGCCGCTGAAGACCGGGAGCATCTCCTGCGCGGACGCGGACACCGAGTACAGCGCCGCGGTGACGGGCGTCGGCGCCACCGGGTTTTACCAGGTGTTTGTCACCGTCGAGGGGCCCAACGGCAACCTGGGCGACGGCGACGTGCTCCGCACCGCCGCCGAGAACCCCACGAAGCTCGCGCCGTGCGTCGCGCCGCAGAGCGGCGACCTGATCACCTGGACCGCCACGGACACCACGCTCAAGGCGGACGTGTTCCTATCCGCGCCGGCGGTCGTGCACTACGTGCTGCTGCGCCGCGGCGCCCCCGCGCCCAACCCGACGCAGGTGCTGCTCGGGCTGGACGCCGGGGGCAACGCGCCGCCTTGCGCGGGTTGCGACTTCGCGGACACGTCTTCGTCGGCGACGGCGGGGAACACGAGCTGCGCGCACGACGGCGCCACCATCTGGGACACCACCGGGTGCACGCTTGAGACGTTCGCCAACCTGACCAACGCCGAGGAGTACGACCTGTACCTGGTCACGACGCACTCCAACGCCACGGCGGTGGCTTCGGACAACACCGGCCCGGACGGGAGCTCGGTGTTTTACGCGGAGTTTTCGCGAAGCGTCGTCGGCCCGGCGACGGGCCGCGCGACGGACGGCGTCGCGCCCCTCTTTTCGGCGTCCTACCCCAAGCTGGTGGACGTAAAGGCGACGACGGCGACGCTCGCGGCGAAGCTAAACGAGGCGGGCAAGGTGTGGTACGCCGTGCTGGAGGGGGGGGACACGACTTCTGTCACCGCCGCGCTCTTGAAAGCCGGCGCGGACGCGTCGTTTCTGTTCGCGGGAAGCTCCTCCGTCGCCGCCGCCGAGACGGAGATTGCGTTCGCGCTCACCGGCTTGGAGAGCAAGAAGACGTACGACGCGTACCTCGTCGCGATGGACGACGAGGATGGTGGGAACTACGGCGGGAACACGCAGGCGGCGGTCACGAAGCGCACGTTCACCGCGGCTTCCGCGGATGGCCACCTCGGCGGCATCGCCGCGCGGACCGTTTTGGCCGCCGCCGGCGACGCGGGCGAGCAAATCACCGCGCACGACGTGCAGCCCGCGTTCGACCCGGAAATCTTCGAGTACCGCACGTTCGTGAACGTCACGACCGCCTCCGTGAAGGTGACTCTCACCGCGAACGACACGCAGAGCGACGGGCTCATCACCGTCAACGGCACGGCGCGCGCGGGCGGCGTCGCGTTCGACGTGCCCCTGGCGCACGGCGTCACCGTCCTGGCGGTGGCCGTCGTCAGCGGCGACGGGCTGACGACGAAGAATTACAAGTACGCCGTCGCGCGCGCGTCGGACGATACCGTGGCCAACGCGACGCTTTCCTTCCTGGAGGTCACCCTGGACGACGGCGTCGTGCTCAACTCCACGGACCTGGGGGGGGCGCCCTGGCCCAGGTGCGTCAAGGGATGCGACGCCAACTCGCGCGCGCGGTGCTCGGCGGCGAACCCGGAATGCGTCATGGACTCGGCGAGGCTGGCATACGTGGCGAGCATCCCGCAGCGGATCGGCAGCATCTCCGTCGCGGCGAGCGCGACCCGCGCGAGCTCGGGCGCCGTCGTGCGCATCTTCACCAAGGGGCACACCACAAAGCAGGGCCAGGGGGCTGTGCTGTCGGACTCGACGCGCAACGTCTCGCTCGCCGCGCTCGCGGGGGTGGGCGGCGACCGCGTCGAGCTGGTGGTCACCGCCGCCGACGGCGTCTCGAAGCGGACGTATGCCATCGACGTCGAGCGGATGGGCCCCGGCGTGTACGGAGAGGGATTCGCGCCTCCGACGGCGTCCGGGATCGGTTCAGGGTCCGCGTCGTACGGGAGCGACGACGCGCTCACGGTACGGTTCGGGACGGACCCGACGGTCCGGGACCTGACCGTGATCCCGGCGCTGGACCTCGCGGCGCCGTCGTTCGCGGCGTCGTTCCCGCGCGTCTCGAGCCCCGCGAGCGCGACGATCGAGATGGCCGTGCAGCTCTCGGAGCCGGGGGTGGTGTACTTTTTGGTGGTGCCGGACGGCGCGAGGGCGCCCACGAGCAGGGAGGTGAAGGAGGCGCTGGAGCTGCGAACCGCGGACCTCATGGTCTCCAGCGCCGTGGTCGCCGGGAACATCACCAGCCGCGAGTCGCTCACGGCGGAGACGACCGCGACGGTGGACGCGGGGGTGGCCGCCGGCGCGGCGTACGACGTGTGGTTCGTCGCCGAGGACGACGCCAAGGACTACGCGCTCAACGCCAAGCCGAATCTGCAGGCGGAGCCGTCCAAGCTGGACGTCACCACCGCGAGCTGACGATGAAGCCTTCGGTATCGTCACGCGACGTAGCTAGCTCTTTCATCGGTAGTCGTCGCGAGGCGTCCCAGTAGCGAGCTATACTATGTAGACCATCGCGCGCGCGCGCGCTGTCGGACGGAAAAAAGAACCAGGGATTTTTCACCGAAAAAGACGGAGAGCACCCTCCAGATCTTCAGTCTGGCGCTGTCCCGACTGACCACGATTTTTGTTTCCTGCGGAAACAGAAATCGTCGCGCGTCTCGCGCGCTCGCGTCGGCGCATGGAAAACGCCGATGGCGCGAACGCGTTTGCCAACTGGCAGCGAAGCGCCATTCGCGCGCAGCGCGTGGCGCGAACGATGGCGAGTTCCGGGCAGACGTTCGCGCAGGATGGTGTGTTCCGGCGTTTCCTGAAGCAAAAGGGAGGCATCGCGAACATCTTCATGGCCACCTTCTGCTGCGCGCTGTCCGTGCGTCTGCTGCAGCAGCGGAAGGAAAACGAAGATCGGGTGGAGGCGATGGAGGGCGCGTTCGCGGCGGAGCGCGAATCGCTCCGGGCGGAGATCGACGCGCTGAAGGGCCGGGGGTGGTTCAGCTCGCGAGCGGCGGAGAAAACCAAGCCCGCCAGGCGGGAGAAGCGCGAGGGGGGCAAGGGAGACGCCGCCGCGCCGCCGCCCGTGTCCGCGGCGGACAAGAGAGCGGTGGCGAAAGGCGGCATCTTCGTGTAGGGCGCGCCGAGGAGAGCCGCGCGCGGCCGCGGAGCTGTGTTTTGATATTCCTACATAGGATAGAGCTACCTTTTCGCCTCCGCGGCGGTGGCGTTCTCCGCCACCTGGTACACCACGCCCGTTTCCGTGGCGAAGTAGAGCCTTCCCCGTTCGTCGATCGCCGCGGACGACGCCACCGCGCCGTCCACGTCCAGCCTCCAGGCCACCTTCCCCGTGTCCGCGCTTACCGCGTAGAACGACGCGTCGCTCGAGCCGACGTACACCGTTCCGCCGGCGCCGCCGCCCTCCGCCGCGTACACCGGGCTCGCCACCACGCCCACGCTCTCCGCGTCCGCCCCGCACGTCAGGACGACGTTCGCGCCGAACCGCAGGCTCGTCTCCTCGCCGACGCCCTGCGCCAGGTTCGGAGGGCACACGCCCTCCGCCGCCAGCACGCGCGCCGCGTCGGCGCGCTCGCGCGCGCCGGAGGAGACGTACGGCGTCCGCGCCGGCGCGTCGGACGCGTTCGAGTACGACGCGTTCGATGTCGACGCGTTCGAGGTCGACGCGTTCGAGTACTGGTCGTCGTTCGTTCCGCTCTGGCTCGGCTCGGCTCGGCTCCTGCGCAGCGTCTGGTTCCACGCCAGCAGCCCGTCGTCGGCGCGCACGGCGTAGAGCTTCCAGTCGGCGGCGCCGACGAACACGAGGCCGCCGGCGAACGCCGCCGAGGGCGCAGTCGCTGGGCTCGAGTATATGGCCGCCGAGGCGCGGAACTTCCACTTGAGCGCGCCCGTGTCCGCGCGCAGCGCGTACAGGTAGCTGTCCACGCCGCCCACGTACACGACGCCGAGGTCGTCCAGCGCGGGCGAGCTGTACAAACCGCCCTCGGCGTCGAACGACCACAGCGGCGCGCCGTCCGCCGCGCGCACGGCGTGCAGAGTGCCCGCCATGGACCCGACGAAGACGCGCCCGTGCGCGTCGAGCGCGGGCGAGCCCATGACGAGCCCGCGCGTCTCGTAGGACCACTTGACGGTGCCCGCGAAGCCCCCGCCCCCCGTCGCGGCGTGGATCGCGAAGATGGAGTTGTCGGCGCCCACGTACGCCACGCCGTCGTCGCCGAGCGCCGCCGAGGAGACCACGGGGCGTTTCGCGGCGAGCTGCCACTCGCCGTTGAGGTGCAGCCGCGGCCTGACGTAGTTCCACTTGCTGGTGCCGTAGTTGGCGGAGACGGCGTGCAACGTGCCGTCCGCGCCGCCGATGAACAGAGTGGGATCCGAGCCGATGGGGTTGCCGATCGCCGCGGTGGACATCACCGCGCCGCCGGCGGGGTACTTCCACTTGATCCCGCCGTGGTCGAAGACGCCGTACACGAATCCATCCGCGCACCCGACGTACACGGTGCCGTCCTCGGCGAGCGTCGGGGAGGAAAACACGCGGCCGCCCGTTCGGAACGTCCACTTCACGATCACGTCGTCCACCGGCCCGGCGAACGCGCTGCGCCCGGAGTGCGCGAGCCCGTTCCGGAACATCGAAAACGGCGCGCTCGACAAGCCGCGCCGCGCCGTCGGCGGGTCCCGCAGATTCGACTGGAACGCGTCCGCGACGGTCGCCGCGGCGGCTTGCTCGGCGATGCGCGCCGCGCACTCGGGCACGTACACGTCGAACGAAGGGGAGTTCTCGTTGGTGTACGCCACGGCGCCATCGCCGAAGTACCCGTCGCAGTAGTTCCAGCACTCTCCGGTGTCCGTGAAGCACTCGTACGGACACGGCGACGCCCTCTGCCCGTCCAAGGTGCACTTGTCGTCGCACGACGCGGGGTACTCCTCGGAGCACACCGAGCCGAGGGGGGGGTCCTGGCCCGTCGCGCACGCGAGAAGAGACAACACGCACGCCGTGCACAGCGACGCGGACGCGCGAGGCGCCCGCCCCCGCGGACGCATGGTCGCGGCGCGTGACCGACGGAGTGACGGATGGTGACTTCGTTTTCTTCACGTTTTGAACGCCCTTTCGGTTTCGATCGAACGAAACGAGTGTGGGCTCCGGCGTTCTCGCGCGGCGGGCGCGTCGTAGTGTTAAGGTACTACTTTCATCGGAGTTGGATCATCACACGTGGCTACTAGGCTATCGCGTGATACACGCCTTGCTAAGCCTTCTCCCAGTCCATCTTCATGGCGACGCACTCGTCGTTTCGCGCGAGTCTGGCGACGATTCGCCCGAGCGCGAGCTCCGCCTGCAGCGGTCGCGGGACGCGCTCCGGCGACGAAATCTCTTGAAACCCGAGCCGTTCGTAGAACGGCGTCGTCGAGCGAAGCGTCAGCAAACACAGCGTCGGACGCGCGGTTTTCGTCACGCCATCCCCAGTCGTGGTCTTCGCGTCCATCACCAGCCTTCGCACCACCGCGGTGCCTACGCCTCTGCCGCGCCACTCTTTCGTCACCACAAGACTTGCCAGTTCCAGCAACTCGCCGCTCCAGTTGGGCGTCAAGTTCACCAGACGCACCACCTGGCCCACCACGTCGTCCTTCGGCCGGTCGCTCAGCGTCTCCCAGGGCTTGAGCTGGCCGAACCCGACGATCGCACCGTCGCGCGCGTCGTCCACGGCGACGACGAAACGGGTGGGGTCCAGGCCCAGCGGGTTCATGGACTCGCGCAGCACGCCCGCGCGTATCGCGTCGGCGTCGGATCGTACGCCGCGTCTCAGGGTCACGCCCGGAGCGTCATCACCGGACGCGCGCGATGCACACCGGACGCGAGTCAAGGAAGCCCGATGGTGGCTCGGGGTCCACCGTCGCCGGTGATGCGCGCCGACGTGGAACGATACCCGCGGGTGCGCGCGCGAGGCCATCGCCGCGCTCGGAAAAGTAACAACGACGGTTCGAAGTTCGCGACGGGTTTCGCTGTTGACGTGCTTCCCGAGGCGACGAGGAACACGAAACTGAAAAACGCTCGGCGAGAAAGAAAACTCTCTCGGTTGCGTTCGAGGCACGGGTGTCACTCCTCGAGACGCGCGCACAGCGTTCCGCACTCCCCGCCCTCGCTCCCCGACCCCGCTCCCCATGCGCGCGATTCGCGTCGCCGCGGCGCTCTGCGTCGTCCTGCTCGCCGCCGGCGCCGAAGCCGGCGCCGCGCTGAAAAAGTCCCCGTCCACGGACGCCTCGCTGCTTCGCGAGTCGCTCCTCGCCTCGAAGGCGACGACGCGCGTGAAGGACGCCGCGCGCGCGGTCCGCGCGAACGGCGCCGACGGGTTGTTCGACGGCATCTTCGCGAACGCGCGTCAGCACCTGCCTCCGAAGGAACCCGCCGCGGACGCCGCGAACGCCGCGGACGCCGCGGACGCCGCGGACGCGTCCCTCGCGCACCTCAGCGCGGCGCAGCGCAGACTCCTGTGGGGCGGCTGGCGCGCCGACGCCGACGCCGCCGCCGCGCCGGCGCCCGCGCCCGACGCGTCGGTCTCGGCCATGGGCGGCACCACCGCCGAGCCCGCGCCCGCGCCCGCGCCTGCTCCGGAGGCTGTTCTCGAGCCGCGAAGCGGGTTCCTGGCGAACGCGCTCCTGCTGAACCGCCTGCGCGCGGTGATCGCCGGCGAGGAGGGCGCCGCGCAGAGCCTGGTGGCGAGCGCGGCGCTGACGTCGGCGCTGCGTAACCTGGACCCGGCGACGTCTCTGTTCGGCCGGATCATCGAGGACGTCCGCGCGAGGCGAGAGGCGTCCCAAACGAACGCGACGACGAGCGATGATGCCGGTGATGAACCCGCAGATACCGGTGCTGTCGCGAACGCCACGAACGCCACCGCCGCTTCGGACGCCGCGAACGCCGCCGCCGAGGCGATTTTGACGGCGTTCCGCGACGCCGCCGACGACCGCGCGCGCGAACTCCTGGCGGAGGCGTTCCTGGCCCGCCTGGGCGCGACGAACGTCGTGGTCGACGCCGACGACGCGGACGACGGCACGGAGGGCACGCTCCTGGAGCGCCTCGACCTCGCCACGCTGGACGGCCTCTCCGCCGCCGAGCTGGAGGCGCAGTTCGGCGCCGCGCTCGACGCCGGGTTCGAGGGGCTCAGGCTCGCCGACCTGCTCGCCGGCGCCGGCGCCGGCGCCGGCGCCGGCTCCGGGTCCGACCCGAGCGGCGCGCAGGCTCGGCTCGCGGCCGAGGCGTACCGCGCGCTGTTCGCCGCGTCCCTGGACGCGGCGGGCGACTTCGTCAAGGAGCGCTTCGACGGCGACGGCGGCGAGCCCGCGGCGGCGGGCGGGTCCAACCTGACCGGCGCCGACTTGAACGCGTTGCTCTCGGCGACGGTGGAGGCGGCGGAGGCGAACGCCGCGAGTTTCTTGGACCTCGGGTTCGACAACTCGGCGAACGATACCTCCACTGAGCTCACCCCCGAGGCTGCCGTCGCGCTACTGGACCGCGTGCACGGCGTTTTGGCGGCGGCGCGCGGCGACTTCACCGCCGCGCTCGCCGAGGCGCGCGACGCCGAAGGCGAGCCCCTCGCCTGGCCCGGCGTCTCCGAGACGGGTCCCGACGACTCGTTCCCCGGGTTCCTGTCCGCCGCCGAGATCGTCGAGCTCGTCGGCGGCGCGAGCTTCGCGCAGGACGCGTCCCTGCGCGACGTCGGCGTCGCATTCAGGGCCTCCGACGACACCGCGCGCCTCGGCGACCTCGAGACGCTGGACGACGCCTTCGTCGACGCCATGTCCGGGCCGCCCGCGTTCGCCGCCGATGACGTCGCGGAAAGCGAAGGTCCGAAGAAGACTTCGAGCTCGTCGAAACCCGTGCACGAGCGGATCGGGTTCCAGGTCGGTTTCCCAGTCGCCGTCGTGGCGCTCGCGGCGATCGCCGTGGCAATCCGCGCGTCCGGCCACGGCGACCGCGCGTTCGCGGCGGCGGCGAGGCCCGGCGCCGTCCCCGACGGAACCGCCACCGCGGTGATTTCTTCCACGGCGGTGGCCTCCGGCTCGGGCTCGGTCGTGCGCCGGAGCTCCACGAGCACCAAGATCCAGATGTGAGGCGATGCGTGAGATGTGCGTCGTCACGATCGAATCGAGACGTGCGTGATGGATACGGTCGTGTCTAAGTGGTACGGTAGGCTTCTGGTGTAGCATGATTCACGCGCATCGCGAGCGCGGGTACGCCGCGCGCGACGGCCTCGTCAAACAGCGATTTTTACGTCCCGGAGTTGAACATGAAAAGACGCTCTTTCTTTAGTTTTCGCCGACGCGCGTCGAGAGGTCAGTTTCCCGAACGCACGTCCGTCCCTGATCCGAGATGGACGCCGAGGAGAAGACGCGCCGCGAGGACGACAACGCGTCCGCGATCGCGGAGAAGCTGCTGCAGGGTTGGACCATGCTCGCGGAGTACTGTCCGGTGGAGGGGTGCACCACGCCCCTCATGCGATCGCGCGAAAACAAAGTCTTCTGCGTGGCGCACGACATGTTCGTGATGTCCGCGGAGGAGGCGGAGGCGATGAAGCGGGAGGGCAAAGGGGTGGACGGCACGCCCGCCCCCGCCGCGCCGTCCTCGCGCGAACAGGAGGCGTTCGAGGAGTCCGAGCCCCCCGGCGTGGAGTCCCTGGACGACGACTTCTACAACAAGCTGCGGGCGGGATCGAACGCGGGCGGCGGTGCCGGCGTTTCCCTTTCCCGAAAGATCTCCTCGGCAGCGGCGGCGGCGGCCGGGACGCGCGCCGCCTTCGCGGCGCCCGCGAGCGGGGCACGGACGACCGAGGAATCGCGCGAGGAATCGCGCGAAGTCGCTCGCGAAGCCTCGCACGCCTCGTCGGACCCGGCGATCGCCGCGACCGCCAGAGCCACCGCGACGACGCTCGCGGAGAAGATGGAGGAGGCGAGGACGGCGCTCGCGTCGAAACCCGTCCGCCACGACGGGCGCAGCGTCGACGAGTGTGCGCGTCTCGTGTCGCTCGTCGACGCCATCGCCGGGACGCTGGCCAAACTCGACGCCATAGCGTAGACCACCGTATAAAGCCGAATACGGTGGTGGTATCATAACACGCAGTACGTTCGTTTACGTGGCTACATCGTGAATGAATCGTCTCTACTACCCCGCATCCTCGGAAACCGTCTCTGCTTTTCGCTTGGCCTGCGTCGACACGAGCCCGGCGTAGACGCCGTTCTCCAAGGCGAGAAGCGCGTCGTGCGTCCCGCTCTCGGCGATTTTACCGCCGACGACGACGTGGATCGCGTCCGCGTCGCGCACCGTGCTCAGCCTGTGTGCGACGACCAGCGCAGTTCGGCCTCCCGCCGCCAAAAGCGCGTCGATCGCCTTCTGCACGGCGGCTTCGCTCTCGACGTCCAGCGCGCTCGTCGCCTCGTCCAGCAACAACAGGCGCGGGTTCCGCAGGAACACGCGCGCGATGGCCAAGCGTTGCCTCTGCCCCCCGCTGAGCCGGACGCCGCGCTCGCCCAGCCTGGTGTCGTACCCGTCCGGGAACGTCTGGATGAAATCGTGCGCGTGCGCGCGTCGCGCAGCCGCCTCGATCGCCTCGCGGCTGGGCTTCTCGCCGCACCCGTACTCGATGTTCCCGGCGATGGTGTGGTTGAAGATTTGCGTGTCCTGCGCCACGAGGCCGACGTGCGCGTGCACGGAGGCGAGGTTCAGGTCCCGCAGGTCGATGCCGTCGATGCGCACGGACCCGCCCTTGACGTCGTAGTACCGCAGCAGCAACGCCACGAGCGTCGTCTTGCCGCCGCCGCTCTTGCCCACCAGCGCAGCGGTGGACCCCGAGGCCACCTCCATGGAGAGCCCGTCGATCACCACGTGGTTGGGACGCATCTGGTACCAAAACGTCGCGTTCTCAAACGCGACGGCGGGGCCGCGCCCGGCGGGTCCGCCGGGGTCGTACGCGGACCCGACGTCGGGATCTATGTCCGGCAGGTTGTCCTTGAGCGAGAAGACGCGCGACGCCGACCCGGCGGCGCGCACCAGGCTCGTCAGGCAGTTGGTCAGCGCCGTGTACGCGCTCGTGACGGAGTTGAAGTAGAGCTGGAACGTGATGAGCGCGCCGATGGTCAGGCGAGGGCTCGGGCGTTCCATGGCCATCCCCCCGCCCAGCCACAGAATGAGCACGGACGTGCCGAGCTCCAGCAGGTTGGTGAGCATCACCGTGAGCGCGCCTCCGAAGGCATCCTTGACGCCCGCGCGCAGCGCCGCGCCGGCGTGCTCTTCGTACCGCGCGATCTCGGTCTCCTCGCTGCTCGTCGCGCGCACGGTGCGCACGTTCCCCAGCGCCTCATTCGCCGCCGTCGCGGCGAGCCCGAGCATCGCCGAGATCTCGCGGTTCAGCGTCTGGCTCCAGCGCGCGTACCGCTTGATGAGGTACGTGATGGGCATGACCACCGCGAAGCTCACCATCGCCAGGCGCCAGCACGTGTAGAAGCACATGATCAGCGCGCCCACGATGACGACGACGTTCTGCGACGCGAGGGCGAGCACGGTGTTGCACGGCGACGTGAGGTTGTTCACGTCGTAGCTCAGGCGGCTGAGCAAGTCGCCCGTGTTCACGCCGTCGAAGTAAGCGATGTCCTGCCTCAAGATCACGCGGAACAGCGAGATGCGCACCTTGTAGTTGAGCCGTTGCCCCGTCAACGAGAAGCACGCGCGCTTGAACGCCGAGAAGACCGCCACCCCCGCCGAGGCTGCGAGCAACGCGGAGACGTTCTCGTCAAACGCCGCCGCGTCGCGCGCGATGGCGGCGTCGAACGCCGCGCCCTGGAAGTGCGGCACGAACAGCGCCGCCGCGCTCGTGACCACCGTCGTGGCCATCGCCAGAGTTAACAGCGCCCACTCCATTTTCGCCAAACCCATCACCCGCCACAAGTACTGCGCGGGCGTGCTCTCCAGGTTCGCCTTCGTGCCTTTGTCCCCGCGCACGCCGCCCTCCGCGGTGTCCCGGTTTTTCCGGCAGAAGCACCGCATGCAGCAGTCGAAGTCGCACGTCTTGCACCTGAACCCCCCGAACCGCAGACCCTTGCTCCCCACGTTCAGACGCAAGCCGCACATGTCGCAGACGTGCCCCACGACGCGGTCGTGGAACTGCAGCTCGTGCGCGTGGAAGTCCGGGCGCAACACGCCCGTGCGCACGGTGCACGCCTTGACCCATTTCCGAAAGTACGCCGACTGCGCGTTCACGGCGAGTATCGAGACGCCGAACAGAAGCACCGTTCGCAAAAGACGGCGCTCGTCGTAGTAGAACGCCACAGACTTCACAGCCACGAACGCCTGGAATGCGATGCAGCACAAGAACGTGACTTCGATGATGCAATCTCGCCGGAACGACGCGCGCGCGTTGAACCTCTGGTCCTCCTCGCTCGGCGCGAACAGATCCGGGTCGAACGTGCCCGCCGCGTCGGGATCCGGCGTCGCTTCCGACCCGACGCGCACGCCGCGCAGGGTCGTGCCTTCGCCGTCGTCTCTGACATCTCCATTCGAGACGTCCGGCGACATATCCGAGGCGTGGGTATCCTCCCCCGCCGGACTGACGCTCCGCGGGAGCAGAGGTTCGCGGAGCGTGCCTTCGCGGTGGGCCAGATTCGCCGCCGACCGCGAGCGCGACGGAGGGGGGACCTTGTTCCTCTGCTTGCCGAGCGCCACGGCGAGGCCGCCGGCGAGCACGAACAGAGTGACGCGGAGCGCGAGCAGCGCGACGAGGTCGCTCGTGCCCCCCTTGAACGCGCGCGCGGAGGTGAGCTCGCGCAGCTCGGGCACGAGCGCGCCGAGTTTCCCCTCGCGCGCGAAGAAGAGCCACATCGTGGCAACCGCGTCCACGAGCACCAGGAACACCAGCGTCAGCCCGCTCTTGAGCTGACGCTGGCGGATGCTGTCCGCATCCGTCCGCGTCAGGAAAAACGACGCGCGCGCCATGCTTTCCTCCGGCGCCCTCCGAGAGGCGCACCCGAACGCCCGCCGCCGACAGATCTGGAAGAGAAGGCAAACGTCTGGTGGAGATCAAACGACGCAACTCAAGATCTCTTTTTTTAGTGAAAAACGCGCTGGTTCAGAAAAAACCGCGCGCGCGCGGAAGCGAGAGACGGCGCGACGCCGCGCGCGCGAGGGCTTCTCCGTCGTACGCGACCGTTCGTGTTTCGTGTATATACAAGCGTCGACGCGGACGCACGCGGTGCGCGCTCCTGTCTCGTCCACACAGGCCCCCGTGTGTCTGTTTCTCAGATCAAGAACCGCTCGTCGATGAGCGACTTGCGCGAGATGTTCGCCGCGCCGAACGCCGCGCGCGCGCGGTCGACGCACGCGCCGACGATCCAGGTGATGAAGGCGGCGAGCGCGAAGGAATCCAGCGCTTTGTCCACCGCACAAAACACGAGCACGTCGAAGATGAACAGCTGCGTCTCCGCGCCGTACCACAGCGTGCGCACGAAGGACATCTGCAGGTCGTGGTAGAAGATGGGCGAGGCGCCCTGCATGCTCGACACGCTCTCCGGGGGCATGTTGATGAGCCGGTTAGTGAACGGCCTCTCCAGCACGAACGACGCCGCGTTCGTCTCCACGAACGAGATGAGCTGCTTGAAGATGTCGCCGATCTCCTCGGCGGCAGCGAGCGACGCGTCCACGAGACCGCCGTGGGCGTCGTGAGCGCTCACGGGCAAACCGCCGCCTGGCGGTCCGTTCCACCCCCCGCCATTTCGCGCGAAACCGCCACCTCGCGCGGCCTGCGCCCTTCGGCCCCCGCCAAAAAGCACCCCCAGCGCCCCCCCGAACCCGTCGCCGCCGCGCGCCGCCGCCGTCTCCTCGATGGACCTCAAGAGCTTGCTCTCGTACGCCAGCCGGAGCTCCTTGGTGATGAACAGCTCGAAGCACTGGTTCTCCGCGAGGTCCTCGCGCTGCGACGAGGGCACGAGCCCCCGGGCCGCCACCTGCATCTCCTGCTCCTTGCGCATCTGCGCCATGAGCTCGGACATGGACGTGTCCGCGAACGTCATGAGCGAGCGCCCGTGCAGGTAATACCCCGCGCACTCGTCGTCCAGGATGACGATGGACAGATTGGACATCGCCAGCAGATCCACGAATTGCTGGATCGGGTGCTCGACGTAGTTGTGGTGGAACACCGTCTTGTACGCCACCTGGCACAGCACGATGAACCCCATGAACCCCGACGCCACGAAGAACCGCAAGACGCGCGACTCCACCTGGTAATCCCTCGGGTCGCTGAGCGACATCGACGGCTCCACGACGCCCAGGTTGCGGTAGTTCAGCCCCTCGAGCAGCAGCACGAGCAGAAGGAGCGTCAGGTCCCTGCTCGTCATCCGCAACGCCTGCAGCTCGTTCCACTCGTTGGCGATGAACATCTTGCGCCAGGCGCTCACTGGCGCGGCGTCGTGCTTGCCCCCCGAACTCGCCGACGCGCTGGTCCACGGCCGTTCCCAGTCCAGGAAGAAGATATCGGTGTTGCACTGCCAGTAGAGCGTGTGCGCCACGCCGATGGCGGCGAACGCCACGGCGACGTCCAGGAACACCTCGAACTCCTTCACCACGCTCGTGCCGTCCAGCGGAACCATCACGTACACCTCGGTCTGCGCCTTGTACAGCGTGAAGAAGTACCCCGAGGCCCAGAAGAGCACCACGAACGAGCCAAAGGCGATGGCGCTGGCGCCGCCGCCCACGGCGTGGCCCGCCCACTTCGCGTCCGGCTCGAGCACCTGCCTGCGCCGGCTCACCTTGACGATGCTGTAGCGCCAGTAGACTGCCGCGACGCAGAACACCGCACAGGTGATCCCCAGGAACGCGTCCAAGTAGTCATCCGTGCTGGACGCGTACGTGGCGCGGAACGAAACCTCATCCGCGGCGACGTACTCGAAGGACGGGTCGCGCGACGCGTAGCTCACGGAAAGCTTCGGAACGTAGATGCGCTGGTTGTCGCTCGACGTCATCGCCGTGGTCAGCTCGACGGTCCGCGCGTACGTCACCGCGAGCGGGTCGTCCCCCGCCGTTTTCACGCCCGCAGTCTCGTCGATGACGAAGAAGCGGCGCACGAAAAAATCGTCGTTGACGAAGGCGTTTTCGTTCTCCGGCGCCTCCTTCACGTACACCGGCACGGGGAACAGCCGCTCGGGCCACGCGCCGCTCGACGCCGCCGCGCCGCCCAGGTCCTGGATGTACACGTCGAAGAACAGCGTCTCGCCGGCGGTGCTCACGCCGAACCCGCGCGCCGCCTCCAGCGCGTCCTCGACGGACAACGCGCAGTCGTTGTAGTAGTTCGTGCCGAACCGCGTCCAGGCGTCCAGCTCGCTCTCCTTCCCGCCGCACAGCTGGAACAGTTTCCCCATGGACTTGAAACCGAGCCATTCGCCCGTGAGCGACGTGACGGAGACGACAAACTCCAGGTTCTGCACGGTGTTCCCGGTGGCGCCGTCGCCCGAGGCGCTCTTGGACACCTTCAGCTCCAAGTCCTTCATGCCCGCGTAGTCCACGCCCGCGTCGTAGAACAGACGGGGGGTCAGCTCGGGGTGCACGGCGAACAACCCGACGTAAAGCTTGCACGCCGCCGCGCCGGTGTCGTACATGGTGAGCACGCACAGGTTCGCAACGTGCTCGCACTGCGTCCTGTTGCCGTAGTTGCGGCACTCCGAGGCGGCAGTCACTAGGTTTTGGCTCAGGTGCAGAGACTCCACGGTGATGGAGTCAAGGCTAGCACCCATGTCGTAGTAGTTGAGCATGTTCGCGGACGTGCCCAGGTTCACGCTGTACTCGCTCGTGAGCTTCGCTACGTTGGAGCTCGGGTCGAAGCAGCCCTGCGTGGCGACACCAGAGGGGCACAGGCACGTCCCGGTCGCGCTGTCGTACGTGGTCGCGACCGTACCGTTGGGCCACCCGTACGACGGGCACGAAAAGCACACGCCTTTCTCGGTGGGGTGCGGGAACGTGTCCGTGGGGCACGCCTGGCACGCCTTGCCGTCAGCCAGGCGCACGCCGGCGGCGTCGAACTCGACGACAATCTCCGTCGTCGGATCGGCGCACTCGCAGTCGTCCTGGGCCGCGTTTAAGGTGGCGCCGGTGTTGGTGTCGCATGCCATACACATCGTGCGGTCCCAGCTCGCCACCTTGCGTTCGGTCGCGCAGCTCATGCAGACGCCGTACGGCGAGCTCGGGAGCGTGTCTGCGGGGTCCACGGAGGTGCGGATGGTGTTCCCGACGCACTCGCACCCGAGGCCGTCGGCGGTGACTGCCTCGCCGCCGGGGCAGCTCTCGCACGTCAGCGTCTGCGCGCGGAAGTACGTACCGCTCTCCGAGCAAACGTCGGGGGCCTGCGAGACGCCGAACGAGCTCCAGTCGCCGTCCACCTGGTGGGGGAGTGGGTGTCAGCGCCGGAAGCAACGACTTTGATTTCGAAAGTGGAGAGAAATCTCGGGAAGAGGGCGAAACGCACATCCTGCTGCGTCGGGTCGAAGTCCAGATCCAAGTCGTCCTGCGCGGCGACGGTAACGACACCGAGCACGACCGCGAGGGCCGCGAGGCGCGCGTTCGCGAGCCTCATGTCACTCGCGCGCCCTGAGTGGACGCGCGCACGTGAAGTGGTCGTGCGCCATTGTTGCCACCGGAAACGTAAACGGTCGCAATTTTGACGATTTGGCCACAGTTTCTGGTATCGGCCGCCGATACCAGATATGGTATCTTTTTGGCGGCTGAACGACTGGCGCGCGCCGATCGAAGCCCACCCTCTTTCCACGCCGCGCCGGTGCGCGCGACGGACACACGGGCTTTGTCACGATGAACTTCGCGGCGAGCGCGGGCAAGCCCCAGGATGGCTCGGGGACGCCCCTGAAGGCGGTTCAGATCGACGGCCAGGTGCGTGTCGCGACGCGACCCCGCTGCCCGCTCACTCCTCAGGGCCTGCATGCCCTAAAACCCGCTCCGCGCGCGTCCGAACGATCGCGCGACCGAGGCGTGGACCCGCCGCCGCTCGAAGTGGTAACGATCGGCTCGGCAACCGCGCATACGGTGACGATCGCATGACCCGCACCGCGCTGACCTCCCCGTCCTCCCCGCGCGCCTCGTCCTCCGGTCCCCGCGCGGAACCACCGAAAAACCGAAACCACAGGTGGTGATGAAGATCGTGAAGCACTGCACCGACCACTCCCCCTCGCTGGTCACCGGCCAGCTCCTCGGGCTGGACATCGGCGCGACGCTCGAGGTGACGGACTGCTTCCCGTTCCCTTCCGCGCCCGTGGGCCCGGCGGCGGACGAGGACGTCGACCCCGACGCGGGCGCCGACTACCAGCTCGAGATGATGCGCTGCCTGCGCGAGATCAACGTGGACAACAACACCGTGGGGTGGTACCAGAGCACGTACCTCGGCTCCTACTACACCGAGGAGCTCATCGAGACGTTCCTGTCGTACCAGGAGAACATCAAGCGGTGCGTGTGCATCGTGTACGACCCGAGCCGGTCCGCGAAGCAGGGGACGTTTTCCCTCAAGGCGCTCCGGCTGACGGATCGCTTCTACGAGATCCACAAGGCTGGCGAGTTCACGTTTGAGAAGATCGCGGACAAGAGCCTGTCTTGGTCGGAGATCGTGACAGAAACCCCCGTGACCGTGCGCAACTCCGCGCTCGCCGCGGCGGTGTTCGGGGAGCTCACCGCGGAAACGCTGCGCGAAGAGGAAGGCGGCGTTGTGCAGAGCGACCTCGACCGCCTGCGCTTGAGCACGAATCCGTTTCTGGAGCGGTCGCTGGAGTTTCTGTCCGAGTGCATGGACGACCTGGCGTCGGAGCAGCAGAAGGTGGCGTTCTACCAGCGCAACGTCTCTCGGCAGCAGCTGCAGCAGGCGCAGTGGCTGCAGAAGCGCAAGCAGGAGAACGCGCAGCGCAAAGCCGCGGGGCTGGAGGCGCTGCCTGAGGAGGATGAGAACGCGGCGAAGGGCGTCGCCGAGCCGTCGCGCCTGGAGGGGTTCCTGATTGCGAACCAGGTGAACCAGTACGTGGACCAGATCCAGGAGTTCGGCCACGCGTCGTTGCAAAAGCTGTACCTGGTGTCGGGAACGCAGGGCGTTGACACCATCGCCCCGCGGACGCCGGAGGCGTGAGCGAATGAACGTCTTCGCGAAGAGACGGAGACGAGACCCCAGTTTGCGCCGCGTCGCGAATGACGTTGGGATCGATCGACGCGCCTTCTCGAGAGCCGAAAACGATAAATAGGACTCATACTACTCTCCCCCGGTCGCGCCGCGTTCCCCATGGACGACCCTTCTTCTCTTCACCTCTTCTTCTTGGTCTCCTTCTTCTCGGTCTCCGGCGTTTCCTTCCCGAAGAGCGCGACGTACGCGGTGTGCATGATGAGCCCGAACCAGTACACGTTGAGCCCCACGGGCACGGGCAACAGCGTCCGCGCGGCCCAAGTTTCGATCGGCCCGAGCGCGCTCCAGTCGCTGTTCCAGTACTGGTCCACGAGGTCGGGGATCACGGCGACGCGCACGGCGAAGAACAGTGGGATCCACAGCACGCCGTTGATGAAGTACGCCTTGCTCTGTTCGCCTTTTCCCGTCTTCATCAGGAACCACCGCAGCGACAGGTTCACGTTGGTCACCTCCGACGCGAGGAAGAAGTTGACGAAGTACGTGCACCGCCCGGCGGACACCGCGTACGGCCACGCCAGCAGCGAGAGCGTGTGGTGGAAGATGAAAAGTACGTACGGGGACAACCCGCCGTAGGCTTTCATCTGGTCCTTGGGGTCCGCCAGCATCACCATGAGGTCCCAGAACATGTACCCGAGGCTCATGCCGCACCCCTTGAGCGTGTTGAGCGACGCGGGGTGCAGGAAGTCGTAGCGGGTGCCCGAGTACTCCAGGATCGCGGGCGCGGCGTAATACGTCACAGCGAACGCGGGGAAGAAGGTGACCATGTTGGTGTGCCAGATCTTGCGCTCGAAAGGCTCGAGCTTCGCGAGCGCGTCCCCGAAAAATCGGGGGGAGAGCGCTTTGCTCGCGACTAAGATGCACGCGCACATCGCGAGCGCGAGCAAGGCGTGGTGGAAAAAGATGGCCAGCGCGGGTCGGTCGCCAGCGCCGAAAGCCAGAGTCAACGCGCGATCCACGAGCGCGTCCACCGCCGGGCCCATCGGGCCGGGCTCGAACGCCACGCCCACCGCTTTCGCGGCGCTCCTCTTGCCCATCTCGTGTCGTGTCGGCACGGAAAGCGCGCGATGGTTTGAACCTCGCGTCGGGTTTCGCAGAGCAGAAAACGCAGACGAAAACGACGACGACGCGCAGTGTGATTCGAGTTCGTCGGTCAACAGCAGTCAAAGTCAGGAAACATCACAAACGCGAAAGGGAAGCGCGACTTCTCCGTCTCTCTCTCGGTCTCTCTCGGTACGACCGCGACGCGCGCGTCGACGCGTCACGCGTCCCCGGCGTGCGCTCTCGCTCTCGGCCTCACCGCCCGCGTCAAGCTGGCGGACGCGCTCAGCCCGCTGGGTCTGTCCGCGGACGCGCGGAGGCGTCACGTGCCCGCCGCCGCGGAGGCTCTTTTCTTGCAGCACCCGCACTGAGCGCAGCACGCGCCCGGCGACGGCGCCGCCGTCGACTCCACGAGGGCCGGCCAGGCGCCTTCCGCGTCCGCGCGGTTCTTGTCGGCGTTCCGCTCCCACGCCTGCTTCGCGGCGTCGCAGCAGAACAGAAACAGCGCCTGGTCGGCGCCGACGGACCACGCCTCTGGGTCGCCGTGCAGCAGCGCGCGCCGCGCGACGCCGAGCGCGCAGAAACCGCCGAAGCGCGGCGCCACTTCCGAGAAGTGGCTCCGCTGGAACGCCTCGGCGTTCTCGCGCGACGCGAAGTGGTACCGCACGTTACCGTGCACGACGTTGAACGTGGTGACCTCGTGCTCGGGGACGCCGAGCACGGGCGAGTAGGCGCCGGGCACGTGGTAGCTCATGCAGTCGTAGCCGCGCAGCGCCAAACCGCCCTCCTCGCAGTCGACGAGTGCGGACCTCTTCTCGGCCTGGTCAGCCACGGCATCACGGGGCGTCCCGTGGACTGGCTTCAGGGGACCCGCGCCGTTGGGGTTCACGGTGGCCATGCGTCGTGGGTCGTGAGGCGGGGAGCACGAGCCGAGCGCGAGCGCGAGTGAGGCGCGCGTGGCGTCCGAGAAGAAAAAACAGACGGGTCGTGGCTTCGCTCTTTTTCTTCGCTCGCCGACGTCCGCAGCTCCACGACCGCAGCGCGTCGACGCGCGACGCATCGTCAGTTCCGCGCCGGAACGAAAAAACGAAAAAAACGAAAAAAACGTGTCGTTTCACATCACGACGCACTTCCCTTCCTCGCGCGCCCGGTTCTCTTCCGGTCGCGGGCGCTGCGCCGCGCTCTCGGGGTCGTACGCCAGCCGGGATACGTCCAGGTTATACTTGGACCGCATGCGCCGCGCCCAGACGGCGCTCTCCGACTCGGCGTCCGAGCGCGCGCCGACGTCGTCGGCGCCGGCGACGCCCGCGTCGTCGTCCCCCGCGCGGTCCAGCAAAGGCGCGCCGAGCGCGGAGGCGTCGGTTTCGGTTCCGTTCCTTTCCCCGCCGCGCGAACGACCCCCGCGCGAGCCGTCTCCCCGCGACAAAAAGAAAAAAGCCGTCCCCGCGTGCGCCGCGTCGCCGTTCCGGCCATCCTTCCCCTCCCAAACCAGCCCGCCGCGGCGCGGCGCCGCGCGCGGCGCCGCCGCCGCGTCCCCCTCCGCCTCCGCCGCCTCCGCGCGCGGCGGCGCGCGCGCGGAGGCGAGCGCCGTCGCCAGCGCCAGGTCCACGAGCTGCAGCGCGAAGACCGCGATGGAGACGCCGCGCGCGAGCGGCAAGTGCGCGTGCACGGCGCGCGCGAGCTTCGCCTCGGCGCCCGTGACGTCCAGGTCCGCCAGGGCGCTTTGCCCGAAGTCGCGCGCGTCGAGCGCGAGCGCGAGGGAAACGGCGAGCTGCGCCGCCACGGCGGCGAGCAGCATGTGCCTGTGCGCGGAGACGCCGCAGCGGCACCGCGCGGCGAAGTCGGCGCCGCTCAGACCGACGACGGAGGTGGCGAACAGGTACGCGCCCGTGCACACGAACGCCCAGAGGAACCTGCGTGTGTGCGCGTGTGTGGCGGGTGGGTTCCGGGACGCGTCAACGCGCGCGCGCGACGAGCCGGCGTCTCGCGAATGCTTCGCTGTGTCGTTTTTCGGTCAAAAAACCGCATTTTTGCGAATCTTTTTCGCGCTCGAGGGGACGAGGCGAACGCGCGAAGAGACGTCGGTGGGAGACGCGGTCGTACCAGGGTTCCGTGGCGAGCGCGCGCGCGATCTCCGACGTGGGAGGCGCCCCGGGGAGTCCCGGCGCCGGCGGAGGCGTCGGCGGCGGGGGCGCGGGCGCATCCATCGCGTCGCGAGTCTGCGCGCGCGAAAACTCGAGGAGAAGGAATCCTGCGACTAAAGCGACGGCGAGCCCCGTGACAAGAAGCACCCAGTTGGTGAACTTGAGGGCGTTCAGAAGGCACACGTGTACCGACGGCCGCATGACGGCTCGGGCGCGCGGTGTCGAGCGTCCGCCACCTCGCGGAGACGCGCGCGGAGTGCCAATCAGGTAGGGTGTGCTGTCGCTTTGAACCTCGTCGGGGACGTCAGAGTTTTCCCGGGAAAACACCAAAAAAGATTTTTTGCGTTTGACGCCCGGAAGCAAAAGGCAAAGGGCGGCTGCCAAGCGTCGCGACTGATCGCCCCGCCCGTTGACAACGTGGCGCGCGAACGCGACGACGCGAGGACACTTCGTGTACCTCCCTCAAACGACGACCACGGAGCGGACACACGCGTCGTCCGGAGACCCCTCTCTCGCGACCGGTCCGATCGCCGGGGACTTGCCCTCGCGTACACGCGCAGGCGGAGGAACCATGATGCATCGGCTGCTCTCCGTGACGACGAACCGCCTGCTGGCGTGCGCGGCGCCTCGCGCGCGTGGCGTCGGCCCGCACGCGCTTTCCGCGCGTGGGTACGCCGCGTCCACGGGCAAGATCCCCGCCGCGCCCATGGTGTACGTCGCTGGCGAGGAGATGACCCGCTACACCATGGAGCTCATCCTCGATCGGTGGGTGCGGCCGCACGTGGACACGAGCGCGTGGGAGTTTTTCGACCTGCGCGCTAAGAACCGCGACGACACCGCCGATCAGGTGCTGAAAGACGTCATCGACGCCGGCGCGCGCTTGAAGGCCATCTTCAAGGAGCCCACGATCACGCCCACCGCGGACCAAGTCAAGCGGCTGGGCTTGAAGAAAGCCTGGGGATCGCCCAACGGCGCCATGCGACGCGGGTGGAACGGGATCACCATCAGCCGCGACACGATCCACATCGACGGCGTCGAGCTCGGGTACAAGAAGCCCGTGTTCTTCGAGAGGCACGCCGTGGGCGGTGAGTACTCGGCCGGATACAAGATCGTCGGCCGGGGCAAGCTCACGACGACGTTCGTGCCCGAGGGCGAGACGGAGCCCGTCGTCGTGGACGACCGCGACGTCGTCGACGATCTGAACGCCGTCGTGACCTACCACAACCCCCTGGACAACGTCACGCAGCTGGCGCGCATCTTCTTCGGGAGGTGCTTGGACGCGGGGATCACGCCGTACGTGGTCACGAAGAAGACTGTGTTCAAGTGGCAGGAGCCTTTCTGGGCCACCATGAAGTCCGTCTTCGACGCCGAGTTCAAAACGAAGTTCGTGGACGCGAAGATCATCGCCCCCGACGCCGAGCTCACTCATTTGCTCTCGGACGCCGCCACTATGAAGCTGGTGGTCTGGACGGACGGGGGCTTCGGCATGGCCGCGCACAACTACGACGGCGACGTGCTCACGGACGAGCTCGCGCAGGTGCACATGTCCCCGGGGTTCATCACCAGCAACCTGGTGGGCGTGGACGAAAGCGGAACGCTCATCAAGGAGTTCGAGGCTTCGCACGGCACGGTGACGGACATGGACGAGGCGCGCCTGCGCGGCGAGGAGACCTCCCTGAACCCGCTCGGGATGGTGGAGGGCCTGATCGGCGCGATGAACCACGCCGCGGAAGTGCACGGCGGCGCGGACCGCGTGATCCCGTACACCGCGGGGCTCAGGGCGACCATCCACAGGCTCTTCCGCGAAGGAAGGGGCACGCGCGACCTGTGCGGCGCCGGCGGGCTCACCACGGAGCAGTTCATCGACGCCGTCGCCGAGGCGCTCCCGGAGGAAACCGCGAAGTGAGAATATCGTTCGCCGCGCGTCGGCGAGGCGTATCTTCGCGCGAGAAGGGTGCGTAAAGGGAGTCTACGCGTGTCGGCTGCGCGTGTCGTACCGCCGTGCGCGCTCGCCGCGCGCGCTCTCGAATGCGAAAGGCGCGACGACGCGTCGCGCGGCGCCTTTCTCAATGTACCAGAGTCGAACCTTTCTCGACGGGCGCGTTAAAAGGTGAACGAAGCAGTCCACAGTCTATAAATACGCGTTCACGCAAACGCCGCGGCGCGCGCCGCGGCGAGTGTCGCGCGGCCGGCACCCTTCGCGCTGTGCGCTCGGCGCGCGGTGAGCCCGCGCGCGCCGACGGAGACGCGCGAAGATACGTTCGCGGAGACGCGCACGGACCGAACCCGCTCGTCCCCGGCGACGCGAGAGCACACCCAACCCGCGTCGCCGCCGCGGCGCGTGTCGCCGCGACGCGGCGCCACCGCCCGCGTCGGCTTTCGCGTCGCGGCGGCGGCGCCGGCGGGCTTTGTTTTCTCGCGCTTCGCCCCCTCGTCCTTCGCGGCGGCCGGCTTCGCGGCGCCGCTTCCGGCCGCCGTCGCGGCGCTCTTCTTCTTGCGCCCGACCCAGCGCTCGCCCGCGCGCCGCCGGGCGGGCGCGGCGCGGCCGAGGTTCTCCACCATGCGGTCGGCGTGCGACGCCGGGAGGCCGCACTCCCGGCAGGCTCGCACGAGCGACTTGCGCGCCTCCGAGTTGGGGCGCAGAGAAACGCCCGCCTCGGCCATGAGCCCGGCGGTCGCAGTGACGCCCGCGACGTCACCGAGCTGCCCGTAGCCCCAGGCGAGGTGCGCGAAGGTGCGGTCGTTGGGCGCGGCGCGCCACGACTTGGGGCAGGCGCGCATCTCGTCCACGACGCGTCGCGCGTTGGCCATGTCGCCCACGGCGCAGTACGCGCTCACCACGGTGGAGAAGAGCACCACGCCCGGTTTCATCTTCTTCTTCTCGTCCTTCGGGCCGACGTACTTCGGTACTTCTTCCACCTTCTTCCCGGTGGGGTTCTCCGGGCGGAACCCGCCGCCCGGCCGCGCGGCGGCTTGCTTCGACTTCTTCGACCGGCCGCCGGTGCGCGAGCTTCGCGCGAAGCTCTCCGGCGGCGCGTCGTACGCGCGCATGCGCGAGAGCACCTCCTCGGCGCCCGCGGGGTCGCGCGCGCGCGCGTACGCCTTGATGAGCGACCCGAACGCGCGGTCGTCCGGCGCGACGCCCTTGGCCTCCATCTTCTGCAGAACCTTCTCTGCCAGGACCACGTCGCCCTGGCCGGCCCAGTGGTCCATCAGGCTGGTGTAGCTGGCGACGTCGGGAACGATGCCCAGGCTCTCCATGTCCCAGGTCCCGCTCCCCTCCAGCTCGCGGAACACGTCCTGCGCCGCGCCGACGTTCCCGAGCGAGAGGTACCCGCGGAGCAGCATGTTGAAGATGTCGATGGAGGGGCACACCTTGTCCCACTGCATCTGCGACAGCAGGCGCCGCGCCTCGCCCATCGCCCCGCCCCGCACGTAGTGGTCGATGATCATCCCGTACGACGCCGCGACCGGGCGGGAAATCCGCCCCTTGCGGTCCGCCACGCGCTCCATGTCGTACTTCTCCAGGTTCCAGCGGCGGAGCACCGCCTCCGCGTCTCGCGGGTCATCCGCCGCCAGCCGCCCGGCGATGAACGCGTGGTACAGCTTTTCGTACTCGCGAAGCACGGAGTCCTCGTCCCTCGCCTCTCGAGAGACGCTCTCGACGCCCTTGATGATGGCCTCGATCTCGTCCGCGGCGCCGATCTTCGCGAGCGCCGCCACCAGGGGCGGGAACGTCGCCGCCGTCGGGCCGGTCCCGCGCGCGCGCATCTCATCCACGAGCCGCTTCGCCTCGCGCGGCGCCGGGTTCGGACCGACACACCACGCGTGCACGGCGACGTTGTACGCCTTGACGTCGGGCTCCTGACCCGCCTCGCGCATGCGCGAAAGCACGTCCTCGCAGTCCTCGGGGGCGCCCATCTCGCCCAGCGCGGCGGCGAGCGCGGTGTAGGTCTTGACGGTGGGCCTGTGGCCCGCCTCGAGCAGGGCCTCGAACTCGTCCCAGACCGCGTCGACGTCCCCGCGGTCGCCGCCGCGGCGCCCGAGCGCCTTCTTGCGCAGCGACGAGAGCTTCTGCGTGGCGACGTGCACGGGCCAGCACGACGAGCCCTTGGCGCACTTCTTGCACGTGAACGCCGCCGTTCCCCCGGACGCGCCGGTCACGTCCACCAGGCGCGACGCCGAAACAGAGGCGTCCTCCGATCGCGGTGCCGACGACGCGCCCAGCGACGTGTCCGCGCGCGCCGCGCCCGCGGCCTCATCCTCGAGACGCGCCGACGCGGACGCCTCCGCCCACTCCTCGTCCACCGAGGTGGTCACGCTCTCGCCGGCGGACGCCCCGGCGGGACCGCCCCCGCGGCCTCGCGACGACATCCCTCACCGTCGCGCCACACCAACTGGCGTGAGAAGGAGCGGGCGTGACGTGCCGTCACACGAGATCAGGATCCCCAAGATTTTTTCGAGCCGCGACACGAGCGGTTCGAACCCTCAGCCTTGGGTCACGAACGTGGGCCGAAACTCCCCGGCCAGGCTACGGTGAGGTGAAAGCGGTTGTGTATGTTGCGTTTTTGGCTGGCACGACCGAAATGCGCCGCTGCGACCAGAGTGCCGCGCGCCTCTCCTCGCGCCCCCGAGACTCGGTTCGGGGTCCGGGATGGCCTCCGAGGACGTCGCGTTCGTGCAGCGCGCGCTCGACTCGTGGCTCGCGTCGACTTCGGGCGAGGCCGTGTCGGGCGCGTCTCCCGACGAGGACGGCACCTCGGTCGCGTTCGAGCCCACCGAGGCGCAGGCGCGTGCGGCGGCGCACCTCGGCAACCGCCTGGAACTGGCGCGCATCACCGCGGGCGGGACGGAGGAACGCATCGCCGAGCTTCGAGGGCGGCTGGAACGCGCGACCCGGGCGCTGCGGCGCGCGGAGACGGACCTCGAGACGGCGCGTCGCCGGTTACGTTTCGCCGAACACGGGGGGCGATCGTCGTTGGCGGAGCTCCCGATGGGCGAGGAGCCCGTCGGCGCGTTCCGGAGCGCGTACGACGCGCGGGGGGACGCGCTGGCGCGCGCGATCCGCGACGCGAGTCGTGACCCCGAGCGGTACGAATCCGCGGTCGCGGGCCTGGAACGACGCAAGACGCTCGTCGTGGACAGACGCCTCGCGGAGGGCGGGTGACGACGACGCGCGACGACGCGCGACGCGCGCGCGCCGACGGGGAACGAATCGACTCTCCAAAGCGCTCATCCCGTAATAGACGTTTACAGCATCGCGTGACTCGCGCGAGTGGTCGTGTTGATACGAACGTTGTTTTCTCGCTACACGCCCCGCACGGCAGGATTAAACTTCTTCAGCGCGATCTCGTCGACGCCAAAATTGCGCGCGCCGACGCTCCGCGCGAAAATCTCGGCGTCCTTTTCGTCGTCGCGCGGCGCGCGCGCGGCGGCGGCGATTTGCTCGTGAAGCGCCAGCCGCACGATGGGCAGGAGTTCGCCGCCCTCCTCCAGCGCCAGCGCCAGCCGGTGGTTGTCCACGTGATGCGTGACGGTGGTCACGGAACCCCCCGTTTCGGCGTCCGCGAACGACGTCTGGTCGTCGCTCCCCAGCCCGCGGAGCACCGCGGACGCCTGGTCCACGTCGTGCGCCCACGACCCGGTGTGCACGACGACGCGCGACCCCGAGTCGACGGCGCGACGCACGGCGGCGATCATCGCGCCTTCGTACCGGCGCATCCACGGCGCGGAGCGCCCCGGGCGGATGCTCGCGGACACCAGGTCCACCTGCGGGCAGAACGCCAGGGACACGTCCGCGAGGTCGGCGAAGAGCAACGCCGCGGACGCGCCCATGGAGTCCCCGAGGTGCACAACACGCGCGTATCGTCCGGAGATTTCCGCCACGGCGCCGCGCCACCGGCGCTCCGCCGTCTCGCCGGCGTCGCCGTCGCCGAACCCGCCCCCGCCGTACCACGAGCGCGCGGTGTCCGCGACGTACAGGGTGTCAAATCCAAGCCGCGCGGCGGTCACGGCGGCAGCCGCGCCCGCGCCCGCGCCGCCCACGTTGTTCGCTCCGCGCGCGCACACGTCGTCGCGCAGCTTCTTCAGCAAGCCGCCCCAGTTGGGCACGCCCGGGGCGCTCCCAAACGCCACCACGAGCACCGGCGCGAGGCCGTCGTCTTCCTCGACACCGTCGGTCGTCTCCGGAAGTGCTGGAACGAGCACTTCCTTCGGGGGCGTCCACTTCTCGAGCTTGAAGTACCCCCGGGGCGTGTCCTGCGCGCCTCCCGCGAGCCACGAGCTCACGACGCCCACCTCCGAGACCCGCACGAAAGGCAGAAGCTCTTTGTCATTCGAAAACCCGGCGCGCGCCAGCTGCGCGGCGTCCAGGCCCAGAATCGCGGGGGGGGTCTTGCGCTTGCCCCCGCCCCCCTCCGCGGCGAACGACACGTACGCCCGCAACGAGCTCGAGCTCGAGCTCTCGCTTCCGTCGCTTCCGTCGCTTCCGTCGCTTTCGTCCAGCGCGCACCCTTCCGCCCAGATCTGTCGCAGCGAGACGTTGGCAGCGAGCGATCGGGGGATGGCCCTCAGGCGCGGGTTGGCGTAGACCCACAGCTGCGTGAGCATCGCCGCGTCGCCAAGCCTCGTCGGTAACGCCTCCAGCGCGTTCTCGGCGACGTTCAGGCGTTTCAGCCGGCGCGCATCGCAGAAGGAGTCCGGGATCGACCGTAAGCAATTGCCCTGCACGCTGACGTCCTCCAGCGAACGACACCGCGCGCCCATGGCGTCAGGGAGCGTCTCGATGGCGTTCCCGTGCAGGTCCAACGCGCGGAGCGACGCGCACCCGACGATCGTCTCGGGAACGGCCGTCAGTCTGTTCCCGGGCGCGGACAGTTCCTCCAGCGCGTCGAGATGGCCGATGCCGTCCGGCAACGCCCTCAGCCGGTTCCCGGCGAGCATCAAGTGCCTGAGCCACTCGCACTTCCCGATCGTCGTCGGCAGAGACCCGAGCACGTTTCCGTGCGCCCAGAGCCCCTCCAGCTTGACGCAGTTCCCGACGGACTCGGGGAGCGACCGTAACCTGTTTCCAGCCAAGCCCAGCCGCTCGAGGTGCTTCAGGTTGCCGAGCCCCTCGGAAAGGGACGTGAGCTTGTTATTGCTCAGCTGCAGGTCCGCGAGGTCAGTCAACGTCCATACCTCAGAGGGGACCTCGCGCAGACCCACGCCCGTGAGGTCGAGTCGGCCGCCCGGGCCCTTGGCTTTGTGAATGCGCTCGATGACCTCCTGGGGGGTGATGCTCAGGCCCTGCAAGCAGGGATCGTCCAAACGCGTCGTGGTACACCCGCCGTCCACGAACTTGCGCTGGTCGTTGTCCCAGAGCATGATCGGGTCGCCTCCCGCGTCCGCGTTCGCGGCGACTCGACGGGCCACCACGAGGGAAGTGCCGTTCCGCCGCCCGATGTGCCGCCGCGACGCCGGCGCGCGCGACGCCGCGCGCGTCGCGGAGACGCTCGACGCGTGGGACGACACCATGATACACGCCGAAGCGGAGGTCTCGCGCCGTCGGCCCGCCGCCGTGCGCGGAACACTGTCTGCCGCCGCCGAGGCGCACTCGCCACTTCGCACGAGAGGAAAAAATTATCCTCCTCGCGGGGACAGGGGGACTTTACCTCAGAGCGCGCGTCTATACCCGAATGTTATCCGCATTCCCACGCGGGTGCGCTTTTCCCACACTGTCTGAGACTGCTTCGCGTGCGAATTGTTTCATCGAGTTTTCCAAGCTGATTTGGCAACGCCTTTGACCTTTCGTTTTTTCACACACGCGCTCTTCCCGGCAAATTCTCCCCGTCAAAGCGCGTCAAAGCGCGACGAATTTCCGATCCCCCCCGGTCAGAGCTGGGCGCACTCGCTCGTCGACGCGCGCGCAGCCTGCGCGGCGCGATCGCCGAGCGGCTCGTGTGCCCGCGCCTGTCGCTATGGGCGGGGGCGGCGCGCCGGGCGCGAGGCCCGCGCCCGGCGTGGTGGGCCTCGTCAATCGCCGCACGGGCGAACGACCGGGAGACTCGCCCGACCACACCACCCCCGAGACTTCCGGCGAAGGAAGCGTGAGCCTGGGCCAGCCCGGGTCGCTGGCGTACAAGAACCAAGAGACGGACAGCGCGTCCTCTCTGGGCAGCCTGATCAATGAGGTGGCGGACTTCGTCGTGCCCGAGCGCGTGCCCGAGAAGATCCCGCACAAGGCGACCGGTGCGTGCCCGCACGCGACGCTTCGAGACGTCGGCCGATATTTTCCCCTTCGCGCGAGCTGGCCACCGCGGCGCTGACGGCGGTCGCGACCCGCGCGCGCGGGGGTGAGCCGCAGGAATCGCGCGCGCGCGCGCGCATCCGTCACTTCGACTCTTCCTCGCCCGAGGTCCCGACTCTGCGGCTGACCGAACGTATCCGACCCCTCCCCTTCCCGCGCGATCGACGCTCGACGAACGGTGAACGAAACACGCAACACGACGTGCAGGTTTCGTGTTTTGGGCGTTCACGATGGTGCTGTGGCACCGGATCATGGGCCGCCTGTTCATCCCCGTCGGCGCGTACTTCGCCGGATTGGTCTCGCCCGCGTTCAATCCGATCGCGAAAGGGGACAGGCACCACCAGCACGCCGCGCAGGTGGGCATCGTGGTGATGATCTACGCGTTTCTCCTGTCGTGCGTGCTCGTGTACCCCAACTACTTTCTGTTCTTCGCGCCTCCGTACGCGCGCGCCGCGTTCGCGGCGTACTGCTCGTGGGTTGTGCTGGTGGACACCAAGGCGCCGAGCAACGGCTCGCGGTTCCTGCCCTGGACGCGGCGTCTGCCGTTCTGGAACACGCTCGCGGACTACTTCCCCGTGCGCCTGCACAAGACGTGCGACTTGGATCCGAGCGGCAACTACCTGTTCGGGTACCACCCGCACGGCATCATCGGCGTCGGCGCGCTCATCACGTTCGCCACGAGCGCCACGGGCTTCGACCAGGCGTTCCCTGGGTTGGATCTACGCTTGTTGACGCTCGCCATCAACTTTTACTTCCCGTTTACGCGCGAAGTGCTGATGGCGCTGGGCATAAACTCCGTCACCAAAGAGAGCGTCGTCACGAATCTGACGCGGAAACCGGGCGCCAGCGTCGCCATCGTCGTGGGCGGCGCCGCCGAGGCGCTGGACGCTCGGCCGGGGTGGGCGGTGCTGACGCTCGCGCGGCGCAAGGGCTTCGTGAAGATGGCGCTGAAGACGGGCGCGTCGCTCGTCCCGGTGTTCGCGTTCGGGGAGAACGACATCTTCGACCAGGTGGACAACCCCGACGGCGGCGCGCTACGGCGCTTCCAGCTGTGGTGCAAGCAGCTCATCGGCGTGACGCCGCCGCTGCTGTACGGCCGAAACTTGTCGCGCGGCTTCTTCCGACGCGCGACGGGCGCGAAGACGGGGGTTCTGCCCAAGCGGGAGAGCATAGAGGTGGTGGTTGGCGCGCCCATCGCGTGTCCGAAGACGCGCGACCCGACGAGCGCGCAGATCGACGAGTACCACGCGCGGTACGTCGCCGCGCTCAGGGACCTGTACGAGACGCACCGACGGCTGTTCCACAAGCTCAAGCGCCACGGGAGCCACGACGACCTCGTCAAGCGCATGCGCCAGATGAAGAGCATGCGGCTGAACTGAGGGGGGGGACGGCGTCGATGGAGGGTGGTCGTTTGTGGTCGTTTTCGTTCTCGACGCACGCGCGCCGGTTAGGGCGGGGGGGGAGGCGGTAGAGACGAGAAGACGAGAAACGAGAGAGGGTGGGTGTAAAGCAAGAGAAAGAAGGCTTCGAGAAAGAAAGTCGTCCTGTTCTCTAATACTTTCGCGCGACAGACGACCATCACTGCTCTTCTTCTCTCTCTCGCTCTCTCGCTCTCTCTCTCTCTCTACGTCCTCGTCACATCGACAGTCCTCGAAAATCGATCACACGCCGCGGCCGTTGTACTTGAGAAGCACGCCGTCGTTCCCGAGGATGAACCCGTTGTCGTCGGCGTTGAACTTGACGGTGTACAGGTTGGCGGCGACGCCGTCGGCGCCGCGGTCGCGCTTCCACGACCGCCCCGCGTCGTTCGAGTAGAACACGCTCCCCGAGCCGCCCACGATCCAGAACTCCTTGCCGTTGGGCTTCGCGCCGAGGTCGAGCAAGCCGAAGCCGCGCGAGCCGATCTTGCCCTCCGCGAAGTCGTCGTCGTTGTCGGGCAGGTCGTTAGTGGTGGAGAAGAAGATGCCGCCGCCGCGGGTGAGCTCCCAAATGCCGCCGTCCGGGCGCCACCCCATGCTCTGCACGCGGCGCGCGGACGACCTGTTGTGCGGCTGCCAGTACGCCTGGCCGGGCGCCCAGGTCATGTAGAAGTTTCCTCGCGAGGACAGGCCGATGTACTCGCCGTCGTCGTTGCGCGAGATGGTGGAGAACGTGCCGGTGTAGTACGACGCGCCGGTGATGCCGGAGGACACCGTGCGGTTGAGCGTCGCCGAGATGGTCTCCTCCACGGCGGCTTTCCAGTTGCGCGCGGCGTCCGTGGTGAGGTAGATGGCGCCCTCGTCCGTGACCATCTCCGCCTGGCCGTTGCTGCTGGTGGCGGTGATGAGCACGGGCGCGCCGGGCAGCCGGGGGCTCAGCCCGACGCGTTCCCAGTTGGCGCCGCCGTCGGTGGTGTGCAGCAGGATGGCGGGCTTGCCGACGATCCACCCCTCCTGGCCCTTGAAGGACACGGAGTTGAACCTGTAGTTGACGTCCTCGTCCAGCGCGTTGGAGACGGATTTGAAGTCCCAGGTCTTGCCGCCGTCGAAGGTCTCCAGGATGGTCTGCCTGGTGCCGAGCAGGAACCCGTGCTTGTCGTCCACGAACGCGATGTCCAGGAGGATCACGCCGGGCTCCAGGGGCAGGTCGACGATGTCCCAAAACTTGGACACCTCCTCCGCCTTCGCGGGGCCGGCGGGCATCGCCGCGATCACGGGCGCGGAGAGCGCGGCGAGCGCGCCCTTGGCGAGGTCGCGGCGGCCGAAGCCGGGCGCGGCATCGTCCGCGGAGGCGCGGACGAGCGGCGCGGCGCGCTTGGCGTCGCCCGCGCGCGCGGACGCGTTCGAGGGAACGCGAGCGCCCTGGAAGGCGGCCCTGCGGGAGGAACCAGCGCGCGCCGCGACGGAGGCGGGGGCGACGAGCGAGGCCGAGGCAGCGTTGGTGAGCGCGGCCATCGTGTTACGCGAACGTAAGGGGGTAGCGGTGCGAAGATGCGCGCGCGTCGAATACTGCAGGAGCGCACGGACGAAGACGCGATCGTGTTCGTCGTGGATAGGCGTCGGACCCTTTCGCCCAGTAGATGCCGAGTGCATATCCGTCTTTTATCAGACTGCGTTCACATACAAAAAAAGGACGGGCCTTTTTGGAGGAATCGAGGGATGACGTGGCGATCGGAGACGCTCCGATTCCTCTCCGTCTGAAAAAAAAACGCCCGCGACGTTTTCGAGCGCGACGCGTGTTCATCGTACGCTACTCGTAATAAGTGTCGTAGTATGTTGGACGTCGCGGCTACGTACGCGACTCGTCACGCGCGTACGCACGTGACGAGTCGCCATACGTCAGCCCCGCCTCGCCCTCCGCGTCGCTCACGGAGGTTCCGGCTCCGCGCCGCGGGACCCCGGCGCCGGCGCGCCGCCGTCAGTCGGTTCCCGGACCAGCCCCTTCGCCGACGCCGCGCCCGACTCGCGCGCGCGCGCTTCGGGGGCCGTCTCGTTCGCCGCGCGCGCCGGCTCGCCCCCCGCGTCCGCGACCGTCTCGTTCGCGCGCGCCGCGTCCACGCCCACGCGCAGAGACGCGTGGTCGTAGTCCGCGGGCGGGTCGGTGATCGCCGCCCCTTCAGAAAAAGAAGCGGAGGACGAGTCGCTCCCCGGAAGCCCGGGCGCGTTTTTCGTTTGAGCCTCCGCGAGGGACGCCGGCGCCGCCGCGTCTTCTTCGGGCGGTTCGCCGTTCGCCGTCGCCGTCGCCGTCGTCGCGATCGGCGCGTCCGTCGCGGCGGTCGGTCCGAACGCGTCTTCGTCGTCATCGAAACCCACGTCCGTCGTTCGGTCTGTCTCCGCGAACGCGACGACCGCCGCGTCGGCTGACGCGTCGTCGGCGCCGTTCCGCGTCGAAAAAGACGCCGCCGTCTCGTTCGCGCCGTCGCGCGAAGAATCAAAAGCCTTTTTTTTCTTCTTCTTCGCCGCGCCGGCGCGCCTGGGCGTCGTCGCCGCCTCCGGCTCGGCCGACTCGTCGTCCTCGACCCTCGCGTCCGACGCGCCGTCGCCCGGTTCATACGGAACAGACGCGTCCGTCGCGTTCGTCTCCGGCGCGTTCGTCGTCTCCGCCGCGCGTCTCGAGGGAGACGCGACCGCGTCGTCGTCCCCCGGGAAGTCGTCGAGCGGTTCCGGAAGCGTCGGGTCCGTCGGCGCGACGGGGTCCGTCCCGTCCGCCGGCGCGTCGTCGACGTCGCCGACGTCGCCGTCCGTCGTCGGCAGGGTGTCCGCGACGGAAACCCCGAAACCGTCAGCGTTCGCATCACCTTCCACACCGAGCGTCTCCGGCGGTTCCTTCGCCCGCGCCGCGGCGCGCAGTTCCCGCAGCTCGTCCTCCATGGCGTGCTTCTCCGCGCGCTCCCTGTCCTCCTTCTCGTGCCGCGCGCGCCGCTCCTCGTCCTCCCTCGCGTGCCTCTCCCTGCGCTCCTCGTCCGTCTCCGCCGCCTCGTGGCGCGCCTCGCGCGAGCGCGCGTCCGCCGCGTCCGCCTCGGCGGTGTCGGCGGCGTCGCGCGCCGCGCGCGCCTCGGCGACGCCGTCCGGCGGACTCGTCGCGGCGTTTTCGGCGGACGCGTCGCGCGGCGCCGCCGGCGGCGGCGGCGCGCGCGAGACGGTCGCGTCCATCGCGTTCGTCAGCGCGTCGGCGAGGTCCCGGGCGACCTGGCCTTTGCGCTCTTCTCTGCTCGCGGTGGCGTTCGCGGGTTCGGAGGGTTCGGGGGGTTCGCGAACCGAGTTGCTCGCGCTTTTGGCATCTTTTTTGTCGCCGCGCGCGGCGCGACCTCGCGTCCCTCGCTTCGCGTTCGATCCCGACGCGTCTCCTCCGCCGTTTTCTAAAATGGGCTCCGCCACCCGGAGAAACCCGGTCCCCGACCCCGCGGCGACGAGCGCGTCGCGCCGGCCCTCGAGCGCCGCGCGCGCCGCGGGGTCGGCTTGGCGCGCGGCGCGAGACAGGTCCGCCGCCAGCGCGCGCGCCGCGGGCGACGGCGCCGGCGTCGCCTCCAGCGTGGTGTCGACTCGCGCGCGCGCGTCCGCGGCCATCGCCGAGGGGAAGTAGGACTTGGTGAAGTCCACCGCGACGACCGCGGTGACCACCAGCACGACCAGCACCGCGACGTTCAAGCCCGTGCACCAGTCCCTCCACGAGCTCGTCGGCGCGGCGTCCGCGTTCGCGTCGAACCGAGGCTTGATGAACTTCCCGCCCACCCCGACGTCGTCCACCTCGTTCATCAGGCTCTCGAAGCTCGCCATCTCGTCCGGACTGAACAACACCTTCGCGTAGCTCTTGTCCCCAGCCTTGGGCGTGCGCGTGTGCTCGCCGCCCATGCGCTTCGCGATCGAGCGGTTGCGAGACATGCTCGCCTCGCCGGCGCGTCCGAAGCGAATCGAGCGCCGGAGCAGTGCCTACTCCACCGCGATCGCGTTTTCCCGCGGCCTCCTCCCCGCGGCCTCTCCCGACCGACGACCGGGACGCGCGAACCCTCGCGGCGAGGCGCCTCCCGCACGTCACGCGCGACCCGCACCTCCGCCGACGCGCGAGAAGGCACCTCGTGTGCCGACGACTGAGCTTCGACGCGTCGGTTACAGAGTCGTAGTACGCACAAGGAGCCGCGGGTTTCGGAGTTGACGCTTGACGCAGCGCCGAAACTGCAATCGGAAAACGCCGGGACGCTCGGAGAAGGGGGAACCAGCAAACGCGAGAGGCGTTTTCTTCCCAGCGCGGCATCCGAGGTGGCGCGCCGCGACCGCGGCCACGATGGCGTCCGGTCCCGCGCCTCGGCCTCCGCTGGCGCAGGCGTCAACGGAGGACGCCGCGATGCGCCCCCCGCGTCCCTCGGACGTGGGCGCGACGTCCTGGAGCAAGGCGCTGGATCTGTACCTCGCGAGCTACGACGCCTCCGGCTACGCCGAGTTTTCGGGCGGTGTCTCGGCGCGTGTCGCGCCGGCCGCGCCTGTCTCGGGAGCCCTCCCGGTTCCCGAGCCCCCGGCGTTCCGCGCGCCACTCGCCCTGGTGGACGACAACCGCGCGGACCGGGAGATACGCCGACGTCTGAACGAGCGGCTCACGCGAGGCACGCGCGTTTCCGAGAGACGCGAGGCGCGCGCTGGCGCCCATCGGCGCGAGCGCGCGCCGAGTTGGTCCCGCGATTCCGCGGCGCGCCGCGACGTTTCGCAGACTCACGCGGACGCGCGGACCCGACGAGGCGACGATCGCGACGACCGCGGTTCGAAGCGGCTCGACGCCGCCTCGACGTCACCCGACGTCATCGCCGCCGGGCGGACCGCGCGCGCGGCGCGCCGCCCGCCGCCGCCGCGCCCGTCGCGGTCCGCCTCCTCCGGGAGATCGTCGGCGTCGCCGTCCGCCTCGTCCCCGTCAGCTTCCAGCGCCTCCTCCTCGTGGTTCTCGTCGCGAGAAGAGGGCGAGGGCGAGGGCGAGGAAGAGGAGGGGTTCGCTTCGTCCGCGCGGGAAGAAGGCGTCCGAGAAGGCGCGCGGAGAGAAGGGGCGAAAACGCGCGCCGACGCGGAAAACCCGCCTTTGTCCCCCGAGGCGCGCGCGGCGGCGCGCGTGGACGCGCTCCTCGCGGGCCTGGGTGTGGTGGTGCTCAGTTCCGATGACGACCGAACGCACGCGCGAGCCGCCACGAGGCCCTCGCGGCGGATCGCCCCCGCCCCCGGGTCCGCCCCGATCGCGGGTGTGTCCGCGCGCGCGCGCCGCGCTTCGCCGCCGAAGCCGAAGCCGAAGCCGAAAACGACCGGGAATGACGCGCGGGGCGGGAGCGTCGCGTCTTCGGCGACTTCGGCGGCGTCGCCTTCTTCACCCTGCTCGTCCGACTCAGAAGCGCGCGGTTCCGACGCCGAGTCCAGCTCGGACGCCGCGTCCAGCTCGGGATCAACGCGGTCGCGATCCACCGCGCGCGAGGGCACGAATCACCCCGAGGGCTCGGCGGCGGCCAGCCCAGACGCGGAGGCGTCCGCCGCGCCGCGCAAAGACGCGCCCGGACGCCCTGCCGGCTCCGCCGTCGGCGCCTCCCGGTCGCGGTCCGGATCGAACCCCGGAGGGGTGTTTCCCGCGCGGGGAAGCACCGCCTCGGCCTCGTCCGTATCGCGCGCGCCGCGCACCGCGCGGACGGCGCGTGGAACGAACGCGTCGACGCCTCCCTCGGAGGACCTCGAGGACGTCTCCTCAGCCACCTCGGGCTCACTCTCGGACGGCGGCGCCGAGAAGTCACCCGCGAGCGACGACGTCGCGCGCCGCCTCCGCGGCGACTTCCTCGCCGAGGAGGTTCGTCTGTCGCTGGCGGCGCTGGAGCAGATTCGGAACGTGCACTCGCTCCCGGCGTCCCCGCCGGAGAGCCCGGGCGCGGCGGAGCGCGCGGCGGCGCGCGCCGAGAGGCGAGCGCGAAGGGAGTCCGGCGAGCTCGACGCGGACGCCGACGCGGCGGCGGCGACGCTTTTTCTTGACCGTCTTGAGCCGCCGGCGCCGCCGCCGGCGTCGCCTTCGGGGCTCACCGGGGCGGCGCGCGTGCGCGTGATGTACCCCGAGCTCTTTATGTGATACAGGGTGGACGTGTTGGTCATTCGCAGCCTTGGCATGGGTGTTTCCGGAAGACACAGGGTGACGCGGGGGACGGGCGACGCGGACGGTCGGCTTTCCAACCGTCGTCGTTTCCCGAACCGACGTTTTAGCGCTAGATATTTTCGTCAGGTGAGCATTTAGTCTGCCGTCTGTGGACAGGTGGACTGCGAGAGCCACATTTCCTGCACTGCCGGAGATTCTGTGCTGCGCCATTTTGCGACGTGGCCGTTCGTCAACTATTCCACGTGCTCTCCAAGCGCGCGCGCGGACGCAGAACCTAGCGCACTCACTGCGAAGCCCGTTGGGGTGCGCGCGCTCGCGCCGCGTCTCGCACGCCGAGGTCCCCGAGCCTCGCGTCTTCGCTTCACGAGCCACGCGACTCGCGATCGCGGTCGTCGGCTCCAGACACCAGGCCCCGTCGGTTTGATCCCCCATCGGCGGATTGAAACCGCGCTTTCACGAAGCGAGGGTGCTTCGCGTCAGACACGATGTGCCCCCCCTCCGACATTCGGTCTCCTGTGACACGCGCGGCCGCGAAGGTGGCGCAGACGTCCACGGAGGATGCCTCGAAACTCGGCTCGGCGCACGCCAAGCTCGAGCCTCACCTGTTGGCGCGCACGTTCACCACGCGGTGGGTGCGCGTCGGGGACGTGGAGTACGATGTCACCAACTTCAAACATCCCGGCGGCAGCGTCATCTTCTACATGCTCGCCAACACCGGCGCGGACGCCACCGAGGCGTTCAAGGAGTTCCACATGCGCTCGAAGAAGGCCTGGAAGATGCTGAAGGCGCTGCCTCAGAGGCCCGCGGCGAA
>MDSV01102718.1_pt1 | contig 59740 bp, 63 predicted proteins | sample 810851 | NCBI WGS metagenome assembly MDSV01 (sample SAMN05326640, study PRJNA326480) | marine metagenome | isolation source: seawater | place: Atlantic Ocean: North East | collected 2012
GCTGTTGATGCAGAAAGAGAAAGAATTTCCCTAAAATTGAGTGAATAGTAAAAAAAAAGAAACCTTCACACGCTCAGATATAGAATCATCTTTAAAAAAAGAATTCCCAAGCTTATCAAAAGTCGAAATATCATCAGCTATTGATACTATTTTAGAATCAATTATTGAAGCAGTAGCTCTTGATGAAAAAGTTGAAATAAGAGGTTTTGGAACATTCTCTAAAAAATTTATAAGACCTCGTAAGTTTATAAATCCAAAAACAAAAAATGTCTCATACTTGGGAGAGACTGCAACGATGCATTTTAAACCTTCAAAACTATTAATAAAAAAATGATTATAGTAGCAATAGATGAAACCAATTTTCTTAAAGCATCAGAGATTTTAAATAATCTTGATTCAAAAAAATGTATGATAAAAATTGGAAGTGTAGCCTTCAATTCTATTGGTCGTGAAATAATCTATTATGCAGCTGAAAAGGGTTTTGATATTTTTCTTGATCTCAAGCTTCATGACATCCCAAATACTGTAAAGAAATCCATTGAGGGTCTTTCTTCTTTACCTATCCAAATGCTTACAATTCATACCTCTGGTGGAAAAGATATGATGATGGCTGCAATGGATGCAGCCTTGGGAGCTAATATAAAAATTTTTGGTGTAACTGTCTTAACCAGTCTTAGTAATTATGATACGGATACTATATTTCAAAGAACTGCCTCGGAACATGTCAATAAAATGTTAGATTTGGCAGATGCAGCTCATATTGATGGCATAGTATGTTCGCCACATGAATTAAAACTAGTTAGTAATAGGAAATCATTATTATCAATCACTCCAGGAATTAGATTGCAAGATTCAAATGATGATCAAAATAGAGTTATGACACCTAAAGAAGCAATTGATCTTGGAGCAGATTACTTGGTTATCGGAAGGCCAATAACACAATCAAATAATATTAAGAAATCCTTAAACGATATTTATGAGAGTATTCAGTGAGCAAGGAAAACCGCCCAAACTGTATCTTTAAAAACGAAAAAGTTTGTTTTGAATCATATATTTGCGAATTTACACCAGAACTATATGAGGAATTTGATTTAAAAGCAGATAATTTAGGATTGCAATCAAAATTAGATGATCTATTTAATGGCAAGAAAGTAAATTACACAGAGGACATATCTGCATGGCATCTCAAATATAGAGATCAATATAATCCTGTCTCTTTTGATACCCCCTCAAATAAAAATCAGCAAAAGAATTTGTCATATTTAAATGAATTGTGTTTGGATGCAAAAAATATAGTTACTATTGGAATTGGCGGTTCATTTGAGGGTCCAAAGATGTTTCTCGAAACTATAGAAACTGGCAAGGAAGATACCAATTTTATATTTATTACTGGTCCTGATCTTTGTGAATTTAAAATCAAAACTAAAAAGTTAGACCCAAAAGATACAATCTTTTTTATAGCATCAAAATCTTTCAAGACTGAGGAAACCATTTTGATGTTTCAAGAAGCTTTATCTTGGTCTGGAGAGAGAGATAAATTTATTGCAATTACTGCAAATAAAGAAGAGGCAGAAAAATACAACATAAACAATATAATTGAATTTGATCAAGAAATTGGTGGAAGATATTCAATATGGTCAGAGATTTCGATATTGGTTCATTGTTTAAAAAAAGATAATTTTGATGCTTTCATATCGGGTGGCAAACAAGCGGATTTCGATATAAAACAAAATAAATCATATTTTAAATTTGTTAAGAATTTAGCTTATAGTGATATATGGCTTCATAACATTAAAAATAAAAATTCAAGAGCAGTTTTGACGTATGCTTGGAATTTGAGATCATTTCCTGACTATGTCCAACAGCTTGAGATGGAGTCTCTAGGCAAACAGCCATCAAAAGATTCAGAGTTTAAGAAGACGGGTCAAATTATTTTTGGGGGTTATGGACCTAAAGCACAACATTCGTATTTTCAATTATTACATCAAGGCACTCAAAACATATGCGCTGATATTATTATTAATAGTGAAGACAAAGAAAGCCTAGCTTATGCACAGGCAATTACACAATCCAAACTTATGTCTAAAGGAGCTAAGGATTTGAAAAATCACGAAAAAATTAATGCTGATATACCAACCAATCTTTTCTTTATAAATAGTTTATCTTCATTCGAACTTGGTTACTTGTTGGCAACATGGGAGCATAGAACATTCATAACAGCTGTAATGCTCAAGATAAATCCTTTTGATCAATTTGGTGTTAACGCAGGCAAGATTTATACTAAGAAATATCTATCTGATAAAAATTAAAATAATTTTTTTTTGTTATGTCTATAAATTTAAATAAAGTTCCAAATACACCTGGCGTTTATAAATTTTTTAATAATCATGAGATCATATACATAGGTAAAGCAAAGGATTTAAAAAAAAGAGTTTCTTCATACTTTGGAAAGTCATTCAAAGACAGAAAAACTTCTCAAATAAAATTTCTTACTGACAAGATAGAAACATTTACTACTAAAAATGAAGTTGAGGCATTACTGCTTGAACAAATGCTCATCAAAGAAAATAAACCAAAATTTAATATTTTGTTGAGAGATGATAAAACATATCCTTACATTTATTTTTCTTTAGACCATGAATTCCCAGGAGTCTACTCAAAAAGAACAAAAAATGCAGTTGATAAAAAATATTATGGTCCATTTGTTAGTTCTGAAGCAGTAAAGAAATCTATTAAAGAAATTCAGAAAATTTTTCAAATTAGAAACTGTAGTGACAATACTTTTGCTAATAGAACTAGACCATGTATAGAATTTCAAATGAAAAGATGTTCTGCTCCTTGTGTTCAAAAAATAAATAAAGTTGATTATTTCGAAGACATAACAAGCGCAGAATCATTTCTTTCGTCATCAGATACTAAAACTATTCAGAAACTTACAAGCGACATTGAAAAAGCTGTTTCAAAGCTTGATTTTGAAAAAGCTGCAGATATAAGAGACCGACTTAATAGACTTAACCTCCTTAAAGAGGAGCAGTCAGTGGTGACTTTAGCCAATGATATTGACATCTTTTCAGTAAGTTCTGAAATGAGTTATTTAGGAGTTTCAATAATTGTAGTTAGAAATGGAAAAATAAGAGGCACTAAAACACATTTAATAAAACAAGCTCATTTCAACTCAATCGATGAAGTATATCAAAGTGCAATTTTTAACTTCTATAACAATCAATTAGACATACCTAAAAAAATTCTATGTGCTTACAAGCTAGAAGATAAAGAAATCTTAGAAGACATGTTCAATTCTGAGCATCAAAAGAAAGTTAAAATTATACATTCACCAAATCAATCAATTAGACCAATATTTAACTTATGTAAATTAAATGCATTGCAAGTTATAAAAAATCATATTAGCAAAGAGGATAAATATACCTTTGCTCTTAACGAACTAAGTGAATACCTAGCAATAAAAGAAATTAACAAAATTGAAGGCTATGATGTGAGTCATATTTCAGGAGATCATGCAGTTGCATCCTGTGTTATTTTTTCAAAAACAGGCCCTTTAAAAAATGATTACAGACTATTCAATATACCCAAAGATCTTTCAGGAAATGATATTGGCGCATTAGAAAATGTTATTGAAAGAAGACTAAAGTATTATGATGACCCTCAAATAAAACCGGACTTAATCTTAATAGATGGAGGAGAGACACAATTAAAATTCGTTAAAAATGTAATTAGAAAATCTAAACATAGAGATCTAAAAGTAATATCAATCGTAAAAGGACTTAAACGGGTAAGAGCTACTGAAACAATTATAAGTGATAATGGAATTGTTGAGTTAGACAGAAATTCTAAAGCTTTTTTAATACTGCAAGAAATCAGAGATGAATCTCATAGATTTGCAATAAATGCTCAAAGAAAGAAAAAAAGAAAAGAGATAACCTCTTCAGAGTTAGATAATATTAAAGGAATAGGTAAATCTCGAAAAATTAAATTAATTAAAAAGTTTAAAAGTATAAAAAATATTAGAAAAACTACTAAAGCAGAATTAATGACTGTTGAAGGTATTAATGAGAAAATAGCTACTACAATTAAAGAGAAAATTTAATAGTGATTATTTTTATTAATATATTAACAACTTTACGAATATTTTTAGGCTCAATAATTTTTATTATTATTGCTTTTGATATGAATACTCTTTTAGCCCTACTTTTATTTATGATTGCTGGACTTACAGACTATTTTGATGGCTTTCTTGCGAGGAAATACAATAAAACGTCGATTATTGGTGAAATATTAGATCCAATAGCAGATAAAATTTTGATTATCTTTATTCTTTTTGGGTTAGCTATTAATTTTTCAAGCTATCTTATTGGTTTTGCAGCCTCACTAATTATCTCAAGAGAAATTTGGGTAAGTGCTTTAAGAGATTTTAATTCTAGGATAAAAAATGAAAGTGCTACCAAAGTAACTTTTCTTGCAAAAACAAAAACATCCATTCAGTTATTTACAATTTTAATTTATTTATTTGGTTTAGCTATAAATAATATGATAATTATTGTTTTTGCAGATATTTTCATGATCATTGCTGTATTAATAACTCTTTATACTGGATATGAATATACTTTAAAAACTTATCAGTCAGATATTCTTAACTCAGATGACCGTTTATAATAATCAAATAATAGTAGGAAATTGATTTTGAAAATTGTAGTAGTAAGTGGCGGATTCGATCCCATTCATTCTGGTCATATATCTTATCTTAATTCAGCAAGGAAAGAGGGTGACAAGCTATTCGTAGCCTTAAATAGTGATGATTGGCTAATTAACAAGAAAGATAAATTTTTTATGCCTTTTAATGAAAGAAAAATTATATTAGAAAATATTTCTTGCGTTGATCAAGTAATAGATTTTGAAGATGATGATAAGGGTTCTGCAATAAATGCTTTAGAAAAAATTAAACTTCTTCATAGTAATGATCAGATCATCTTTGCAAATGGCGGCGATAGAAATAAAGAAAATATTCCCGAAATGAGTGTTGATGGCATTGATTTTATTTTTGGCGTAGGAGGAGATAATAAAGCTAATTCTTCATCATGGATTTTAAAAAACTGGAAATACTATTTTGAAGAGAGGATATGGGGATCTTTTTATAATTTATTTAACGATGAAGATACAAAAGTAAAAGAACTAATTGTTGAGCCAGGAAAGGGCATGAGTTTTCAAAAACATTTTAAAAGAAGTGAAATTTGGTTAGTTAGTAAAGGATCATGTGTTGTAAACTACAGCAAAGACAATCCAGATAATAGAAAATCTGTTATATTAAATAAATTTGATCAATATAATGTTCCTGTTGGTGAATGGCATCAGATAACAAATCCATACCAGGAAAAATGCCACATTATTGAAATTCAATATGGCGAAGCTTGTATTGAAGATGATATCGAAAGAGTAGACTATTATAAGGAGCAAATTTAAAAATATTGGCTGGATGGCAGAGTGGTTATGCAGCGGCCTGCAAAGCCGTTTACGCCGGTTCGATTCCGGCTTCAGCCTCCATAATTAGTGGCTGTATTAATTGCAGCAAAGTATAATATCAATAAAATTCATAGGAGATAATATAGATCTTGCCCGAGTGGTGGAATTGGTAGACACAAGGGACTTAAAATCCCTCGATAGAAATATCGTGCCGGTTCAAGTCCGGCCTCGGGTACCACCAAATATGATCAATAATTTATATATTGGCAATAAAATAACCCTTTATATTTTATTAAGGCTATATTGTATCCTTATGACTTTTAAAGTCTTTTTTAGGATCTGATAAAAATTTGTTTGTTTATAAAAAAACATCATATAAAAGCCAAGAAATTGATGTGTAAAACTTTTATTGATAGATATTTAATATCTTATTCAAAACAATTAAAGAATATAGTATAAAATGCTTTTTAAACCTTATGGTTTTTATAAATAGCTATATTATAAATTTATATAAATGAAACATGAGTAACGAAAATCTACAAAATCATCAAGAAGAAATTAATTTAAAGGAAATACTTAATATTATCCTTGATAAAAAACTTTTAATAAGTTCAATAACTCTGATTGCTGCAGTTTTATCTGTAATTTATTCACTATCACTTCCAAATATTTATTCTTCAAATGCACTTATAGCACCAACTTCAAATGATACTTCCATGAATACAAAGTTAGGAGCATTTTCGTCAATAGCAGGAATGGTTGGTATGGATATGCCATCACAATCCGGAGACAAAACAGCAGAAGCTATTGAGCGCATTAATTCATACGACTTTTTTATAGATGAATTTCTTCCTAATATTAAATTTGCTAATTTAGTGGCTGCAAAATCATGGGACAAATCTACCAATACTGTTTTATACAACAAAAGTATTTTTGACCCAAACATCAAGAAACCTTCAAATCAAGAAGCATTTGAAATCTACAAAAGTATTTTAGATATAACTCAAGACAGCAGAACTTCATTTGTAGTTCTTAAAATTGAACATGTTTCACCTTTTATTGCTCAAAAATGGCTAGAATTAATTATCACACAAATCAATAATTACATGAGAGAGCTTGATAAAACCGTAGCAAAAAATTCAATTGAATTTTTAAATATAAGCGCGCTAGAAACAAATTTATCTGGAACCAAAGAGGCTATTTTTAATTTAATGGAAAATCAAATTCAGGTTCTTACTTTGGCAGAAGCTACAAATGATTATGTTTTTAAGCGCATAAGTTCTCCAATTGCCCCTGAAAGAAAATCAAAACCTTCAAGGGCTTCTATATGTATTTCGGGAACTATTTTTGGCTTTATTTTCAGCATTTTTCTATCTCTTTTCCTTCATTACTTCAGGAGAGTAATACAAAAATTTTCTTAGAATGAAAACTTTTTTGATATATAAATTTTATAAAACTCATTCAAAAACCAAGCAAAAATTTTTATGAAAATTGCAGTTGTGGGTATTGGCTATGTTGGATTGTCACTATCAGTATTAATTGCACAAAATCATAAAGTTGTTGCCTTAGATACGATTATTCAAAAAATAAATTTAATAAATGATAAAAAATCTCCTATATATGACAATGAAATAGAAGATTACTTAGCAAATAAGCCTATAGATTTAAAAGCAACTTCTGATGCTTATGACGCATTCCATGACAGCGATTATATAATTATTGCAACTCCAACCAATTATGATGTTTCGAGAAATACATTTGATACAAAATCAATAGAAGATGTCATCAAACAAGCTTTATCAATTAACTCTAAAGCTACTATAGTTATCAAATCAACAGTGCCAATAGGCTATACAAAAAATATTAATAAAGAATTTGGAGTTAATAATATAATTTTTTCTCCAGAGTTTCTAAGAGAAGGCCATGCTTTGTATGATAATTTGCACCCTTCAAGAATAATTATTGGAGAGAAATCAGACAGAGCAAAGAAATTTGCAAATATATTAAAAGAGGGAGCATTAAAAAAAGAAATCAATGTTCTCTTCACAGAATCCAATGAAGCAGAAGCAATCAAGCTATTTAGCAACACCTATTTAGCAATGCGGGTGGCATATTTTAATGAAATTGATTCATTTGCTGAAATTAAAAATTTAAATTCAAAGCAAATCATTGAAGGAGTTAGCCTTGATCCTAGAATAGGAGATCATTATAACAATCCTTCCTTTGGATACGGCGGGTATTGTCTGCCGAAAGATACCAAGCAACTTAAAGCAAATTACAAAGATGTGCCTAATAAATTGATAAATTCTATTGTTGATGCAAACTCCACTCGAAAAGATTTTATTGCAGACTCAATAATAAATAAGAGTCCTAAAACTGTGGGCGTTTATAGATTAATTATGAAATCAGGATCTGATAATATAAGGTCTTCATCAATACAGGGAGTAATTAAACGCTTAATACAAAAAGGCATTGAAGTTATAATTTATGAACCAATTTTAAGCGATCAAGGCAAGAAAAATTTTCTTGAATCAAAATTAATTATCAGTTTGGATGACTTTAAAAAGCAAAGCGATATGATAATAACAAATAGAATTACAAATGAGCTTAATGATATTTATGAAAAAGTATACTCAAGAGACATATTTAATTCTTATTAATCTAAAAAAAGATAATGAATAAAAAAATTCTAATAACAGGTGGAGCTGGATTTATTGGCTCCGCTTTAGTTCGGCATATCATAAATCACACTCAACAAAGTGTTATAAATGTTGACAAGTTAACTTATGCTGGAAACATTGAATCTCTTTCAACAATAGAAAAAAGTAAAAGATACACTTTTGAGCAAATAGATATTTGTAATGAAGATGAATTAATTCGTGTTTTTAAACAATACTCACCAGATATTATAATTCATTTAGCTGCAGAATCTCATGTAGATCGATCAATAGATGATCCCTCTGATTTTATTCAAACCAATATATTTGGGACTTATAATCTATTAAAAGTATCGAAAGAGTACTGGTCTACTCTTACAAGCAATGATAAAAATAATTTTAAATTTCATCATGTTTCTACCGATGAAGTTTATGGCGATCTAGGAAATTCTGATGCTTTATTTACTGAATCATCACCATACTTACCTAGTTCTCCATACTCTGCATCAAAAGCAAGTTCAGATCATTTGGTAAGAGCGTGGATAAGAACATTTAAATTTCCTGCAGTTATTACAAATTGTTCTAATAATTATGGTCCATACCAATTCCCTGAAAAATTAATTCCACTAATCATCAACAACGCATTAGCAGGAAATAGTTTACCTATATATGGTGATGGCAAACAAATACGTGATTGGCTATATGTTGATGATCATGTTGAAGCTTTAATAAACGTAGCATTAAATGGTAAAAATGGAGAGACCTACAATATTGGAGGCAATAACCAAATACAAAATATAGATGTGGTAAAAAAAGTCTGTAAAGTTCTTGATGAATTAGTACCTAATAAAAATAATAATTTCAGCAAGTATGAAGAACTAATAACATTTGTTAAGGACAGATCAGGTCACGATTTAAAGTATGCAATTGATGCTAAAAAAATATCAAATGAATTAAATTGGAAGCCGCAAGAAACTTTTGATACGGGTATTCATAAAACTGTTAAATGGTATCTAGATAATGAAGATTGGTGTAATAAAATTATGAAAAAAAATTTAAAAAATATTGGTGTATAAATAAATCGATGAAAGGAATAATTTTAGCAGGCGGATCAGGTACAAGACTTTATCCAATAACAAAAGGCATTTCAAAACAACTTATGCCTGTCTATGATAAACCAATGATATATTACCCATTATCGATACTTATGCGTGCAGGCATTAATGAAATTCTCATAATTTCTACTGAAAAAGATCTCCCTAGGTTTAAAGATCTATTAGGTAATGGAGATGATATTGGAATTAAATTTGAATATATTGTTCAGCCTTCTCCTGATGGTCTAGCTCAGGCATTCGTTTTGGGAGAAAATTTTATTGAAGACGATAATGTTTGTCTCATATTGGGTGACAATATATATTATGGAGCCGGATTTAACAAAATGCTTAACAATGCTGTGATAAATGCAGAAAAAAAGAATTTTGCAACAGTATTTGGTTCTTATGTAAACGATCCTGAGCGTTACGGTGTAGTAAATTTTGATGAAGAAGGCAAGGCATTAGAAATTGAAGAGAAGCCTTTATCACCAAAAAGTAACTATGCTGTTACTGGTTTATATTTTTATCCTAATGATGTAATCAAAAAATCTAAGGAAGTTAAACCTTCAAATAGAGGAGAATTAGAGATCACATCATTAAATCAAATGTATCTGGAAGAGGAAAGACTTAATGTTGAAATAATGGGTAGAGGATATGCTTGGTTAGATACCGGTACTCATGAAAGCTTATTAGAGGCATCAACCTTTATTGAAACTATTGAAAGACGACAAGGACTTAAAATAGCTTGTATTGAAGAAATTGCTTATGAGCATGGGTACATAAACAAAGAACAGTTATCAAAACTAGCAAAAACGTTAGAAAATAATCAGTATGGCCAATACCTATTTAAGAGACTCAAGGAATTAGATTGAAATTTACGAGACAGAACATAAATGATGTCATCCTTATTGAACCAAAATTATATAATGATGATAGAGGTTATTTCTCAGAAACATTTAGATTGGATCTATTGCAAGATTTTGTCGGACATAAGATTAGTTTTGTTCAGGATAGCGAGTCTAAATCGTATAAAGGAGTTCTAAGAGGGCTTCATTTTCAGTCACCTCCCTTTATGCAAGCTAAATTAGTCAGAGTGATTAAAGGCAATGTTTTGGATGTTGCTGTTGATATCAGAAGCGGCAGCAGAACTTTTGGTAAGCATGTTTCTGTTGAATTATCAGCAGAAAATAAAAAACAGTTATTTGTTCCCAGAGGCTTTGCTCATGGTTTTGTTGTTTTAAGTGAGAGCGCAATTTTTTCATATAAAGTTGATAATTATTATTCAAAAGATCATGACAATGGAGTTGCCTACAACGATAAAGATTTGAATATTGATTGGAGGCTTTCAAAAGAAGAATTACTAATCTCCACAAAAGATAAAAATCAACCAAATTTAAATGAAATTAGAGATATCTTTAAATAAATCATATGAAGATAGCTATTATCGGAAAAAATGGACAATTAGGTAAGTCAATAAAGAAGCTAGTAGATTCTAAAAAATATAACATTAACAATGATACGCCTATATATACTTTTATAGGTAGAGATGAACTAGATTTAAGCATTACAAGTAATATTGAAAGCTTTTTTAAAAATAGCAGATTCGATATCATAGTTAATGCCGCAGCATATACTGCTGTAGATAAGGCAGAAGAGGAAAAAGATCTTGCAAATCAAATTAATAATTTGGCTGTTGAAAAATTAGCTGAAATAGCTTTTAAAAATGAAACAAGTTTTATACATATTTCTACTGATTATGTTTTCGATGGTAAAAATAAAAATCCATATTCCGAGATTGACCCCACAAACCCTATAAATGTATATGGAAAAACAAAATTAGATGGAGAGCAGGCAATTTATAAGATTATGAAAAATAATGCCACCATTATAAGAACAAGCTGGGTCTATTCAGAGTATGGTAATAACTTTGTAGAGACTATGATGAGACTGGGCAAGGATTTAAATGAAATAAAAGTTATTAGTGATCAGATAGGGTCACCCACTTACGCAACTGATTTAGCAAAAATTGTAATCAAATTTATAGAAATAAGATATCAAATGAAAACAGAATCAAATACACAGATATATCATTACTCAAATAATGGAGAAATAAGCTGGTATGACTTTGCTTTAACTATATTTCAGCTTTCAAGAATTGACTGTAAAGTAAAACCTATAGATACAACATCATTTCTATCTAAAGCAGAAAGACCAGAAAATTCAGTAATGAGTAAAATCAAAATTGAAAAAGAATTAGGTATCAATATACCTTTTTGGAAAAACTCCCTAAAGGAAGCAATAAATATTATAATTGGGGAAGTAAGCAAAAAATGAATATATCTAAGACATCTCTTTTAAAAGATCTATGGTTTTTTTTGACAAAGAGAAGAAAATTTCAGTTTATATTTATTCTTGGCTTAATGATTCTGGCTACAATTCTAGAAGTTATTAGTTTAGGAGCTGTTATTCCATTTCTTGGTATCTTAACTGATCCAGTAGCAATATACTCAATCGAAGCAATCCAACCATTAATAATACTTGCAAATATCAATGATCCTTCAGAGCTGATTTTTCCAATAACAGCAATTTTTATAATAGTTGTAATAATGACAGCATTGGTGAGATTATTTCTACTATATATTTCTATTAGATTTTCATTTGCAGTTGGGGCAGACTTGAGCGTAGAAATATATAGAAGAACTCTATATCAAGATTATGCAATTCATGTTTCTCGAAATAGTAGTGAAGTAATTAGTGGAATAATTAGGAAAACAAGCACAGTCTCAAATGGAGTCGTAACACCTATACTGACTGTTATCACAGCTCTTAGTTTAGTTATTGGTATTTCATCAGCATTACTTTTTATTAGCATTGAAGTAGCAATTTTTTCATTCTTTGGTTTTGGGTTAGCCTATTCGCTAATAATTCTTTATTCAAAAAAGCGACTCCATGATAATGGTGAGTGTATTGCAATAGAATCTAATAAGGTTATCCAGTCTTTACAAGAGGGACTCGGAGGAATAAGGGATGTTTTAATTGATAACAACCAAGAATTTTATTGTGATCTTTACAGGAAGTCTGATCTTCCGTTAAGACATGCAGCTGGCAATACTCAATTTGTAAGTAACAGTCCACGTTTTTTGATGGAAGCAGCTGGAATGAGTTTAATTGCAATCCTTGCATATTTCATGATCAAACAAGGAGATGCTGTTGGAGTTTTGCCGGTTCTAGGAGCTTTAGCACTTGGTGCACAAAGATTACTTCCAGCACTTCAGCAAGCTTATGCTTCATATACAACATTCCTAGGATCAATACCTGAATTTAGAGATGCAATTATTTTATTAAAACAACCTCTACCCCTAATAGATTCTAATAATTCTAAATTGATGCCATTTAATGATGAAATTAAATTAATTAACGTTAACTTTAAACATGCCGATGATCTTCCGCTGGTTTTGAAAGATATTAATTTAACTTTTAAAAAAGGTTCTTGTACTGGCTTTATAGGAGCCACAGGGAGTGGCAAAACTACTTTATTAGATATCATTATGAGGTTACTCAACCCTATATCTGGAGAAATTTATGTTGATTCTGGTCTTATAGACGACAAAAACAAAACAAACTGGCAAGCAAATATTTCACATGTACCTCAAACAGTTTACCTTTCTGATTCAACTATCGAAGAAAATATTGCTTTTGGTGTTCCAAAAAATCTAATAGACAAAGATAGAGTGAGACTTGCCTCAAAAAAAGCTGAAATTTCAGATATGATTGAAAATTTAAGCCTGGGATATAATACTCCTGTTGGAGAAAGAGGACTTATGCTGTCAGGTGGTCAAAGACAAAGGATAGGTATTGCGCGAGCCCTTTACAAGAAATCATCTGTGCTAGTATTTGATGAGGCTACTAGTGCTTTAGACACAAAAACCGAACAAAGAATTATGAATACAATTAATAATCTTGATAAAAATTTAACAATTTTCATCATTGCGCATAGAATTACAACCCTTAAATACTGCGATAATATAATAGACCTTAGTGATTTGGGTAATGTAAGAACGGTTAAATACGATGAAATCAGTAGCTAATTTTTAACACAAATAAAGGCAAATAATTACAATGTTTGAAGAAATTATTAGTTTTATTAGAAAAACATATCAAACAAAAGAGTTTATTCATCTTCATGAGCCTAGATTTATTGGTAATGAAAAGAAATATCTTAATGAATGCATTGACTCAACCTATGTATCAAGTGTTGGAAGTTATGTAAACGAATTTGAAGAGATAGTTGCAGACCTATCAGGGGTAAAATATGCTGTAGCAACTTCAAATGGTACATCTGCACTTCATGTTGGCCTAAAAATCTTGGGAGTAGATGAAAGTAGTGAAGTAATAACCCAATCCTTAACATTTATTGCCACCGCAAATGCAATAAGCTATTGCAACGCTAGTCCTATATTTGTAGATGTAGATAAAGATACTCTTGGCCTATCACCTATAAAATTAAAAGAATTTTTAGATGAACATGCTGTCTTGAATGATAATGGGGAATGTGTAAACAAATCTTCAAGAAAAATTATAAAAGCTTGTGTCCCTATGCATACTTTTGGCCATCCATGCAGGATTGATGAAATAATAGAGGTTTGTGATTCATACAATATAGCTGTTTTAGAAGATTGCGCTGAATCTTTAGGATCATACTATAAAGAAAAACATACAGGATCATTTGGGAAAATAGGAATTTTCTCTTTTAATGGTAACAAGATAATTACAACAGGTGCTGGCGGTATGTTAGTTTCAAATGATCAACACATAGCAAAAAAAGCAAAACACATAACAACTACTGCAAAAGTTCCTCATCCTTATGAGTTTATTCATGATGAGTTAGGGTATAACTATAGACTTCCAAATATAGCCGCAGCTCTTGGTTTGGCTCAAATGGAAAAACTGCAGGTATTTCTTAAAAGTAAGAGAGAATTAGCCAATAGATATGAAGCCTTTTTTTCTGACAAAAATGTTGATTTTATAAGTGAGCCTAATAACTCAAGATCTAATTATTGGCTTAATTCAATAATATTAAAGGATAGGGAAACAAGAGATAGTTTTTTAGATTATAGTAATTCAAAAGGGGTAATGACTCGCCCTATATGGAAATTAATGAATAAAATTGAAATGTATAAAAATGCTCAAACTTCAAATCTTGAAAATTCTGAGTGGCTAGAAGACAGAGTTGTAAATATTTCTAGTAGTGTTTTGTTATAATAAATAGGGGCAGGTCGTAATGAATAAAAATATAGAAAATATAGTTATTGAAGTCATAAATGATTTAAATGATGAGCTTGAGAAAGACGAGCTTAATAATCCAACAACGCATACAAAACTCTATGGAGGAAATGGAGTTTTGGATAGCATGGGACTTGTAATATTAATTACTGATTTAGAAGAAAGAATATCAAAAGAATTTGATAAAGAAATTGTATTAGCTGACGAAAAAGCTATGAGTCAAAGAACATCACCATTTAGAAATATTGGAACACTAGTTAAATATATTCAACAAATTATTGAAGAGTAAGAGCTGAATGAAAAAAATTATATTAATTACTGGAACTAGTAAGGGTATAGGTAAAGAACTAGCGATTTATTATTTGAGTTTAGGCTATATAGTTATTGGATGCAGCAGAGGATCAACTGAAATCTCAAATAATCAATATAGTCACTTTGAGCTGGACATTAGTAATGAGAAAGATGTTGTAAAGATGGTAAGAAACGTTAGAAAAGAGTTTGGAAAAATTGATGTATTACTTAACAATGCTGGCATAGCCTCCATGAATCATTTTTTAACTAGCCCATACCAGACTGCTAAAAATATATTTAATACAAACTTTTTTGGAACTTTTTTATTATCTAGAGAAGTTTCAAAAATAATGATTAAGGAAAAAAATGGACGAATTGTTAATTACACTACTGTTGCTAGTGCCTTAAGACTTGAGGGCGAAGCTATATATGCGGCAAGTAAATCGGCCATAGAAAATTTTACTCAAACAATTTCAAAAGAATTAGCACCATATAAAATAACTGTAAATGCAATAGGCCCTACCCCAATAGAAACAGATTTAATTAAAGCAGTACCAAAGAACAAAATAAATGATTTATTGGAAATGCAAGCTATTACTAGGTTCGGGACTTTAGAAGATATTATTAATGTAATTGATTTTTTTATTGATGACAAAAGTGATTTTATTACTGGGCAAATTATCTATTTGGGTGGAATACATAATTAGTGAGCTGGTTAGATAAAAAAATCCTAAGTTTTGATTCTAAAGTGGCAATCCTTCATAAAGGAACTTCTTATACTTATAAGCAATTACAAATTAATATCAAGAATATTAAAGAAGATGTTATCAAAGGTAATATTGATCGAAGTGAGGTCGTATCTATTTTAAGTGATTATTCATTTGACAGTATTTGTTTATTACTGGCTCTGTATGAAAATAAAAATGTTATTGTCCCGATAACCGCCAATATAGATAAAGAAATAAGTGAAAAGATTAAAGAATCATTTTCCACCAAGTCTATTGCATTGAATGAGGGTACATTTAAGGTTAAAAGCCATAGATCAAGTGAATCACATCAAATGATAAAGCTACTTAAAGAATCTGATAATTCAGGATTAATTCTTTTTTCCAGCGGAAGTACTGGAAAACCTAAAGCAATGATACATAACCTCGATAATTTAGTTGATCACTTTAAAGACAAAAAAGAAAAATCAATAAATATGATTTTATTTTTAATGTTTGATCATATAGGTGGGATAAATACCTTATTAAATATTATCTCTACTGGATCAACAATGGTTATTCCTGAAAATAGAAATGCTGACGATGTGTGTAAGCTGATTCAAGATCATAAAATTAAGGTTCTTCCTTCTTCTCCAACATTTTTAAATTTAATCCTGATGAATAATTCACATATTAAATATGACTTATCAAGCCTTCGTATGGTCACTTACGGAACAGAGACAATGCCTGAAAGCCTATTAACAAAATTAAAGAATGTATTTCCAAAAGTAAAATTTTTGCAAACATTTGGTACAAGTGAAACTGGCATAGCTAATACCAGATCAAAGTCATCAAGCTCCACATTTATGAAGATAGATGATCCAGAGCTCGACTATAAAATCGTTAAAGATGAGCTTTGGTTGAAAAGTAAAACACAAGTAATGGGTTATTTAAATGCATCAATGGATAGTTTTACAAAAGATGGATGGTTTAAAACAGGAGATTTAGTAGAAACTACTAAAGATGGATATATAAAAATTATTGGTCGAAATAAAGAAGTTATAAACGTAGGTGGAGAAAAAGTTTTACCAAATGAAGTAGAGTCTATAATTTTATCAATACCAGAAATAGATGATGTTATGGTCTATGGAGAAGAAAACGTCATAACAGGACAAACCGTTGTATGTGATGTTGTTCTAAATAATCAAATGGAATCAAAAGAAATAAAGAAAATTTTAAGAAAATATTGCAAAGACAAATTAGCATTTTATAAAATTCCAACGAAAGTAAACGTTCTTTTGAAAACAAATTTTGGTAGTAGATTCAAAAAATTACGGAGAAAATAAAAATGTCTAAGTCGGTCTTTACCAAAGCAAAGGTCTCAGGTATTGTTGCTTGTGTTCCTGAAAATTTTAAATTACTTAAAGATGAGGTGGATTTATTATACGACGGCGATATCAAAAAAGTTAATAGAATTAAAAAAAGCATTGGCTTGGAAAAGAGGCATATTGTTCAAGGTAATATAACAACTTCAGATTTATGCGAAGTTGCTGCAATTAAGCTGCTTGGCGATATGTCTATTGATAAATCATCTATAAATTCAATAATATTTGTATCACAAACTCCAGACTATTTTCAACCTGCCACATCTACATATCTTCATGGCAAACTATCACTACCTGAGGAATGTTCTGCCTTTGATGTTAATCAAGGGTGTACAGGTTACGTGTATGGTTTGTGGCTTGCACATATGATGATTGAAACTAATAGTTGTGAAAAGGTTTTAGTCTTGGCAGGAGATACGTTAAGTAAAATAGTAAATCCCCTAGACTCGAATGTAGCCCCATTATTTGGTGATGCAGGAACTGCAACCTTGGTTGAAAAATCTGTTAAAAAACAAGACTCATATTTCACCGTTCATACCAATGGTTCAAAATTTGATACTATAATTCAGCCTGAAGGTGCCTTTAGAAAGCCTTCAAAAGAATTCATTAATGATGAGCGAATTTTTGAAACTAGTGATAAAAGATCTCTTAAAAATTTGTATATGGATGGTGCTGAAGTTTTTAACTTTGCAATACAAACCCAACCTACAGTAATAGAAGAAATTTTAAAACTATCAAAGACCTCAAAAAAAGATATTGATTATGTAATATTTCATCAAGCTAATAAATATATAATTTCAAATATAGCAAGAAGGCTTGAATTCCCTTTAAATAAGGTTCCTTTTGAAACAACCGGCAAGTATGGAAATCAAAGCAGCGCCTCAATTCCTTGCACTATCTGTGATGCTATAAGTGAAAAAGTATCTACAAAGAAAGTTAGTTTAGTTCTATCTGGTTTTGGGGTTGGTTTATCATGGGCTGCTTGTCAACTCCAATATGATAAAATCTATTGCCCAGATATCATTTACTACAAAAACTAGGAGTTTAAAATGAAAAAATCTGAATTATTAGAAGAAATAAAAGAAACACTGCAAAGAGATGAGGAAATATCTTTATCTATGAAATTAGAAGATATTAAAGAGTGGGATTCTTTAGCAATTATTACAATGATTTCTTTGTATGATGAATTATTTGGAGTTATTGTGACTTCAGAAACTATAGAAGATTGTCAGACTTTAGATGACTTGATTAAATTAGTTGAAGATAAGATAGATTCCTAAAATGTTCAAGCAAGATGATATCTTTCTTGTAACTGGAGCCACTTCAGGAATAGGAAGATCTGTTGTTTTATCTCTTTTAAATTCTGGTGCAACAGTAATAGCAACAGGAAGAAGTGCTCAAAAATTATCATTACTTAATGCTGAAAGTGGCTCTTCCACTAGATTAATATTAGAACAAAAAGACTTATCTAGTTCTGATGGTTTGGATAAATGGGTTTTAAGCATTTCAAAAAAATTTGGTAAAATAAGAGGCCTAGTTCTATCAGCAGGAATTCATAATATTAAGCCTATTTCAGAAAGACTTTCAGTAGAAAAAAGTAAAGAACTATTTGAAATAAATTATTTTTCAAATATACAGATGGCAAAAGGTTTTTGTGATAGAAGGGCGAACATTGGAAAAGGTAGCTCAATAGTTTTTATATCATCAATAGCTTCAATTAGAGGAAATAGTGGAATTATTGGATACGCTAGTTCTAAAGGGGCTATAAATTCAGCCATGAAATCATTGGCCATAGAAGTTTCAAGGCTTGGAATTAGAGTTAATGCGGTTTTGCCTGGATTTATAAATACAGAAATGACTCAATCGCAGTCAGATGTTTATACCAAGGAATATATAAAAACATTAGACGATCAATATCCACTTGGTATAGGCAAACCTGAAGATGTCGTTGATCCAATACTATTTTTGCTTTCTGATAAATCTAAATGGATTACCGGAATTGAGCTTGTGGTTGATGGCGGAGCTAGCTTATGAAAGATATTGTTGTTTGTGGAACAGGCTCTTTTGCTCGAGAATTATATGGTTGGATTAAGCTTTCTGAGGCAAATCAACATATAAAATTTAAAGGTTTTTTAGATAAAGACAATAAATCCCTTATTAACTTTGGTTTGGAAAAATATTATCTTGGCAATGAGGAATCTTATAATGAGGCGGATGATGATTTTTATCTAATTGCAATTGCAGATGTAAAAGACAGAGAGATCATTTATAAAAAGCTAAAAAATAAAAATTGTAATTTCTATAACTATATCCATGACTCAGTAATAATTGGGGGTGATATAACACTTGGAGAGGCAAACATAATTTGTCCCAATTCTGTTTTCACAACAGATATAAAGATTGGTGATTGCAATATTTTTAATATAAATACAACAATTGGTCATGACGTTGTCATCGATTCCTTTAATACTTTTAGCTCTCATTGTGATGTGACTGGAAATGTTTCTATTGTGAATAATAACTTCTTTGGCTCTAGAGTCTCATTACTACCAAAATGTAAAATTGGTTCAAGCAATAAAATTGCTGCAGGTAGCGTTATTTACAAAGGAATTAAAGACAATTCTGTATATATAGGAAATCCAGCACGCAAAGTTTCTAATAATGTCTAAAAAAACAGCTTTCTTAACTACCATTTATCCAATGAAGGAGGAGTACCTGATTAATTTCTTAGATTCTTTAAGTAAACAAACATTTAAAAATTTTCACTTAATAGTGGTGAATGATGGTTATAGTGATTTTTACAAGATGAAAAAGATATATAGCAGTCTTCACATCAAGGAATTAAAGTTTTCAAATACACCAGTTAAAAATAGACAGCATGGTTTAAATTTCATTATAAATAATGGCTACGATACTGTTTTTTTCGGCGATAGTGATGATTATTTTTCATCTAATAGGCTAGAGCTAGTTCTCAACAAATTAAACAATTATGATCTTGTTGTAAATGATATTTCAGTCTTTGATAATGAAGGCATATATGATAGAAAATATTTTTCAAATAGGATTGAAAATAATACTGAAATTACAATTGATTTTATAAAAGATAAAAATATTTTTGGTATGTCAAATACAGCATTAAATGTTAGCAGTCTTGATAATATTGATTATGATTCAGATTTAATTGCACTCGACTGGTACATGTTCACATTGGCACTATTGAAATCGGGAGTTGCAATATTTACAAATGAGGCGGAAACTTTTTATCGTCAACATAATAATAATACAGTAGGTATCGGCAAGTTGAATAAAGAAATCTTTTATAAAGGTGTTGAAGTTAAATTAAAACAATATGAATTATTATCAAAAAATCATAGGGAATTTGAATCTTATCTAAATGAAATGATAGTCTTGGATGATATAATTAAAAAATCAGATTTTTTAGATTCTAATTTTTTAAAAGATATTAGATATCCTTTTTGGTGGGAACAAATAAAATTAATTGAGGAATATAAATGAAAGTTAAGTTAACTCAAAATAAAGAATTATTTAACTATTGTAAGCCATATATTATTGCAGAACTCGGGGCAAATCATAATGGAGATATGTTACTTGCTAAAAAGCTTATTATGGAAGCAAAAGAATCAGGAGCTGACTGTGTTAAATTTCAAAGTTGGACTAAGAATTCTGTTTTTTCTGAACAAGTTTATGAGCAAAATCATTTTATTGCTGATGATTACAGAGACAGGGACGACTTTACTTTAGAAGAAATTGTTGAAGAATATGCTATCTCTGAGCATGAGCTTCTAGATATGAAGAGATTTTCAGATGAGATTGGTATTGACTGTACTTCTACCCCATTCAGCAAAGAGGAGGTTGATTTTTTAGTTGATAAATTAAATACTCCTTTTCTTAAAGTCGCTTCTATGGATTTAAATAATTACCCACTTTTGGAGTATATGGCAAAGAAGAATAAGCCAATTGTTTTATCTACTGGTTTAAGTGAGCTCCATGAAATAGATAAAGCTGTTAAAACTATAGAAGATGCTGGCAATAAAGATATTATTATTTTACATTGTGTTGCTACATATCCACCTATCGATAGTGATGTAAATTTAAACAATATTAAAACATTAATGTCAGCATACCCAGACTATCCAATAGGTTTTTCAGATCATACATTGGGAACAGCTGTTCCTCTTGCATCAGTTGCAATGGGTGCTTGCTTGATTGAAAAGCATTTCACTCTCGATAAAGAGATGGAAGGATGGGATCATAAAGTATCAGCTACAAAAGATGAGATGAAGATAATTGTTGAAGGTTCTAAGAAGATTGTTGATGCAATGGGTTCATTTAGGCTATCTGCAACAGAAACAGATGTACAAAAAAGAGAATTTAGAAGAAGCATAGTAGTTACACGAAATATGAAAGAAGGTGATGTAATTAAAGAATCTGATCTTGATTATAAAAGACCTGGAGGAGGATTTAATCCTGGTGATACACATTTGTTGGTTGGTAGAACTCTAAGAAGAAAAATTAAGAATGATACGATGATAAAAAAAGAGGACTTAATATAAAATGATTGCAATTATACCTGCAAGAGGAGGGTCAAAAGGACTTCCAGGAAAAAATATTAAACCTTTAAATGGTATTCCTTTAATATGTCACACTATATTAACCGCATTAAAATCTAATGCTATTTCAAGAGTAATAGTCTCTACTGATGATGAAGAAATAGCAAAAATTTCACAAAAATGTGGGGCTGAAGTGCCTTTTATTAGGCCAAAAGAATTAGCAGATGACGACTCTATGGTTATGGATGCTTATATTTATACATTAGATAGACTAAGAGATACCTCTGAAGAATTAATTGAATCCTTTGTTGCGCTCTTGCCAACAGCTCCATTAAGATCTTCGAACGATATAGACAATGCAGTAGAAATATTTTTAGAAAATGAGGCTGATTCTGTCTTGAGTGTCACCGAAGCAGAAGTGCCTATTGAATGGTATAAGAAAATTGATCAAAAAGGGACATTAAAGAATTATTTGCCCGAGGATGACGCAGTAAGTAATAGACAAGATTATAATATTGCACATATTCCAAACGGTGCAATCTATGTATTTCGTTTAGAGTTACTCAGAGATACAAGACAATATTATCATGACAAAACATATGCTTATATAATGCCAAGAATTCGTTCAGTTGATATCGATGAACCTATTGATTTTGAATGGGCAGAATTTTTAATTCAAAAACAAGGCGAATAGTTTTTGAATAATATCTATAGTTCAGTAGTCATTGGTCTTGGGAGGATTGGCGCCCTATACCCTTCAAAAAAAATACCTAGAAATCACACAGCAGCCTATATAAATCATCAAAATATTAATCTTATCGCCGGCATTGATCCAGACCCACAAGCCAGAAGTCAGTTTAAAAGATTGTGGGGAGAGGATATTAAACTTTTTTCATCTATTGACGAAATGTTTAATGCTGGTCTTCGACCAGACATTGTAAGTATTTGTACTTCTCCGGATGAAATGCAAAAAAATGTTAAGAGTTTTAACAGTTATAAACCAAAGATTTTTTTTCTTGAAAAACCGGCTATATCTTCAGAAGAACAATGTATTGAACTTGAGTTATCTTTGAACAATACTCCAGCAGCAATTAATTATCATCGGTGCTGGGATCCAAAGCATAAAAAATTTTTTAAAAAAATTAATTCTAAGAAAATTTTTTCTTCTAGAGTTCTTTACTCTAAAGGACTCTTTAATTATGGAAGTCATATGATTGCACTTTTAATTCAAAATTTTGGTGACGTGCATTCAGTTACAAGAATTTTGAGTGATAAAAATACAAATAAAATAGATGATATTTCTGAGAGTTTTATAATAAATTTTGAAAGAGGTTTTTCAACAATATTTCAAGGTATTGAGGACTTAGATTATGATCTTTTAGAATTAGACGTCATAACTGACGATGGTATATATTCACTAAAGTCAGGTGGATGCAGAGAAAGACACGAAGTGCCAACTATGGATTTGTTTTATGAGAATTACTCGTCATTAGGTGATGCTATGACAGATGAAGAGGATGGCCAAGTTGAAGGACTATCTCAAGCAATAGAAAATATTGTAAATTTTCTTGATAAAAAAAATAATAAATTAGAGTGTGATCTAAAGTCTGCAATTAATGTTTACAAAATTATAAATCAGATAACAAATAAATCTTTATAATATTTAATAATAGTAATATTAAAAGTTCACAATTTAAAAGGAATTAATTAAACATGACTATAAATATAAAAAAACTTGCAATTAGTGGAGGCAGAAAAACTATTACCGAAAAACTTTCTGTATATAATCCTATCGGAGCAGAAGAGAGCGAGGCTGTCAAAAGTGTTATAGAATCTGGAATTTTAAGTGATTTTGTGGGAGCTCCGGGTGAAAATTTTCTTGGGGGAAAATACGTAAAATTATTTGAACATAATTTTAAAAAAGATTTTTCTATTAAAAATGCAATCTCTGTAAATTCTTGGACATCCGGCTTGATTGCAGCCGTTGGCGCATTGAGCATTGAACCTGGAGATGAGATTCTTGTAACACCATGGACTATGTGTGCTTCTGCAATATCAATTCTTCACTGGAATGCAATACCTGTATTCGTTGATATTGACCCAGATACTTTTTGCATGGATCCACAAAAGATAGAAGAAAAAATTTCTGAAAGAACTAAGGCAATAATGGTAGTTGATATATTTGGTCAGTCGGCAGACATGGATCCTATTATAGTAATCGCTAAAAAACATAATCTTAAAGTCATAAGTGACTGTGCTCAAGCTCCAGGCGCGACATATAAAGGCAAGTTTGCAGGAACAATGGGGGATGTTGGAGGTTTTAGCTTCAATTATCATAAGCATATTCATACCGGTGAAGGTGGAATGATTGTTACAAATAATGATGAGATTGCTAAAAAATGCCAGCTTATAAGAAATCATGCCGAGGCTGCAATAGTAGATATTCCAAATGCAGATTTAACAAATATGATTGGTTATAACTTTAGATTAGGTGAGATTGAGTCAGCTATTGGAATACAGCAATTAAAGAAACTTAATATTGCTATTTCTTCAAGACAACATGCGGCATCAATCTTAACAAGTACAATTGATAAAATAGAAGGTTTAACAGCTCCTGTAGTTCGAAAAGATTCCACCCATGTATATTATTTCTATGCTATGAAACATGATGCAGAATTAACTGGCGTAAGCAGGGATCGTATTCATGAAGCACTTGTTGCAGAAGGTGTCCCAATTGCTAAGGAATATCAAAATCTCCATATGCTTCCAATGTTTTTAAAACAGCAATGTTATGGTACCGAAAACTTCCCCTGGTCTTTAAATAAAACTGTTAATTATTCTTATGGAGAAAAAACTTGAAGTAGCTGAAAGGATTAATAAAGAAGAATATCTTGGAATTTTTATGTGTGGAAGTAATTATAATGATGATGAGATTAATCTTGTTGCTGAAGCTATTAAAAAGGTATATTCAAATCTTGATGAACTGAAATAGAAAGTATCTTCAATGACTCAAGATATAAATACTCTTATTAATAACTCAAATAGTGTTGGTATTGTTTCTCACGATCCTGGGGGAGCCAATATCCTAAATGCTCTTGTAAAAGAATTTAAAGATATTAATTTCAATTTGTTTGTTCAAGGACCAGCTAAACTAATATTTGATGCTATAAATATTAATATTTTTGAAGATGAATCTACATTTTTTAATAGCGTTGATTTTGTATTATTTGGAACAGGATCAACTTCATATGAAAAGAAATTTTTGAGATATGCAAAATCCAAAAACATCTTAACAGCAGCTATCTTAGATCATTTTGTTAATTTTCGACAAAGATTCATTGAAGGCTCGACTCTATCTTTTCCTGATCACTGCTTTGTATGCGATGAATATTCATATCAATTAGCAAAGAAAGAACTGTTCCCTTATGAAAATATTAGTATATGTAAGAACTATTTAGTTGCAGCTATTCAAAATGAGATACAAACTTCAACAAGAATTAAGAATCATGATGCGGTCTTATATGTTTTAGAGAATGTTAATGAGGAATGGGATGAAGCATTATTGCCATGGGAAATAGCTTTTAATAACTTCTATGAAAATTTTTATAAAGATAGCGATTTTAAAAAAATTATAGTAAGACCGCATCCCAATGATAATCCTAAAATATATGATTCATTAAAAAAGTATAAAGAGATTATTTTTGATAATACTTCATCCTTTATAGTTGCTTTATCTGAAGTATCTACAGTTGTAGGCATTGAGAGTTATTTGCTATATGTTTCTCATCATTGTGGATTAAATGTATATACCAGTATTCCAAAAAAAATAAGATCACCCAGGCTGCCTAATCATGTCTTTAAAAGATTTGATACATAGTTTTAAAGACATAAGTGAGCAATCAGGAAATTACAATTCACTTTAAGATGCAAACAAATTCTAATTAAGCATTTATAATGTCATTGTTATGAAAAATATAAAAGAACAATGCTTCGTTTTAGATAAAAAATCTACTTTCTATGATGCTATTAAGAAACTTGACCAAAATGGTGATGGCGTTTTACCAATTATTGATAAGAAAGGATATTTTATTGGTCTTATTACAGATGGAGATGTAAGACGTGCAGTTCTAGAAAATAAATCAGAGCTTGAAAAAATAATTAATAAAAATCCCTACAAGCTTGGAATAGAATCCTCAACAGAAGAGAGGATTATTTTTTTAAAAAAATATCGAATAAGGCATTTACCAATTATTGATAAGGACAATAAATTAATTGATATTTTTGTATCTGATAGTTTGAAATTTAAAGTAATGAAAAACCCTGTCATCATAATGGCGGGAGGTATGGGAACCAGACTTGGAGAATTAACAAAAGACATTCCAAAGCCGATGCTTCACGTTGGTGGAAGACCAATTTTAGAGACAATATTACTATCTCTCATTGAATATGGTTTTCATAAATTTTATATTTCAGTAAATTATAAAAAAGAAATAATTATGGACTATTTTGAAGATGGATCTAAATGGAATGTTAAAATAGAATATCTTACTGAGGATAAAAAACTTGGTACAGCAGGAGCACTTTCATTAGTAACAAAAGATCATAAGAATCCAATTCTTGTTACTAATGGTGATGTTATTACAAATCTCGACTACCATAAATTTATTGAACATCACAATGAGCAAGGTTCAAAAGCAACAATGGCCGTTAGAGAATATGAATATATTGTCCCATATGGAGTAGTTGAAGTGGATGGTTTTAAAATTAGTCAAATCTCTGAAAAACCTACGAAACACTTTAATATTAATGCAGGTGTTTATATTATTGATCCAGATATTTTAGCTGATATACCTAAAAACACATTCTATGACATGACAACACTCTTTGAAGATTTGGGTAAGAAAAAACTTTCTAGGAGTGTTTTCTTCTTACAAGATTATTGGATCGATGTTGGACAAGTTAAAGAATTAACACAGGCTGATGCTGATGTAAGATTGATGTCAAGAGAATCGAATGATTGATATAGAAACCTTCAATGATAAAAAAGTTCTACTTGTATGTGCAGAAACTTTTTCATGGCCCATGCACTATGTAGCAGAAAATATCCGACAGCATTGTAAAAGTCTCTCAGCTATATTTATTCAACCAGGAGAAAGTTATTTTGATGCGCCTGACATAACTGAGTTCAGAAGATTAAATGAAGATATTAATATTTTTGGTATGGCTGAAGTTGTTGAAAAATATGTAGAATATTTTAAATCTCCTGATAAATATCTGGATTGGGAATATATTAGTTATATTGAAAATGAATATTCTTCTTTTTCATCACTAAATGAACAATTTTTGTCAGAGATGACATTTTTACCTTACTACCATGACAGAAAATATTATGAATATATTGATTACAAAAAAATTCTTTTGTATGCACAATTATATTATAAACATATTGAAGAAATTTTTAGATCTAATAAACCCGATTTGATTCTTGACACAGACGTTGATTTTTTTGGAAGATCTGTTCTCTTAGAGGTATCAAATAAAAAAAATGTGCCATATATCTCTGTTGATCATACAAGAATAGATGGTCATTTGTTGCCGACGACAAACCTTGTTAAAAGAAGAAATACTCATTTTAATATTTTATTTAATGAATATATTCGAAATAAAGAAATTCTTAATGATAGAAATATTGAAAAAAAATATATAGAACATGTAGCAGTAGCTGGTGAAATTCCTGATATTTTTAAAAAAATGCATTCCGATCACCAATTTTCAGTAATAGGTATGATCAAACAGATAATAATAAGAACAATTGTTTCAATAAGATACTTTTCAATTAAAAAATTTAAATTAAATCTATTTTTGGGACTAAGTTCTCCCATATGTTCAAATATAATTAAAAGTTGGAAATTTATGTATATGTATTACATTAGAAGATTCTATCTCCAATATAGTAAAGTTTTTGAAAATATAGATCTAAAGAGTATTAACTATTTATATGTACCATTGCATGTAATACCTGAATCCAGCACAACTATTTTATCTCCATATTATATTAATGAAACTTTTATAATTGAGTCACTTTCAAAAAGCGTAAGAGCTGACCAATATATTGTTGTAAAAGAGCATTGGTCGATGATTGGATATAGGCCATTAAGCTATTATAAAAAAATAAAAAAATTACCCAATGTAATTTTAATAGATCCTGCGAGTTCATTGTTACCTAAAGACTATGTATCAAATGCTGATTTGGTTGTTACTATTTCAGGAAGTGCTGCCCTGGAGGGCGCTATGATTGGAACTAATAGCTTAGTCTTTTCAGATGTCATATTTGGAATGTTAAGCGGTATTAAAAAAGTTTATGTTGACTCTAACTTAAAGGAAATAATATCTGAACACATTTCTTACAAAATGCCAAAAATCGAAATATATGCTTATATTAAGATCATATCAAAGTATGGTAAAAAAGTTAGAATAAAGAATTTACTGGCGCCTCCATCTCGAACTAACAATACTTTAATCAAAGAAGATGTTGAGAATTTAGTTCAAGTTTTTCTTGCAGGTATTAAATTATACGACCAACAAAATGGACATGAAATATAAGATTTTAAAGAGTAATTCCATTCATAATTTTCGTCGAACAGATTATTTATATGAGAATTATTGTGTAAACAAAAATATGTCAGCTGATAGTTTTGTTCACCATGTTAAAGATATTTACTACAAACATGATGCTATTTTGTATAGTCCTAATTATGTTCAAACTCAAAAAAGAAAATTTAAAGATTTACAAAAAATCCTCCCTCCAGATTGCTATGCAATAGTAGATATAGGTGCAGGAACTGGGGAATCGTACAAAATTTTTAAAATGATAGACCTTCATTTTGAGAAATATTACTTCATTGAACCATTTAGTAAAATGATAGAACAGTTTGATTACAAAGACGATAAAAAAGTAGTTTTATTAAATGATTACTTTGAATCAGAGTCATGTTTAGGCCTTCTAAAAAAAGAAGCTAAGCCTAAACTATATGTTATGTGTGCAGTACTAAGGACGTTAAATAACATTAATGAATTTGGGGATATCTTAAAAGAAAATATGCAAACAGGTGATAGGCTTTTTCTTCCAGTTGAGCCTAACAATAATTATTTTGGTAAATATTTCAAATACTTGAAACCATTTATTCTTATGAAGAGGTTATTACTTAAGTTAATGGGGATTTTTTCGATAAATAAAACTAAATCAGAAACTGTAATAACAGAAAAAGATCCATTATCACATGCGCTTAGTGAATTAAAAGAAAACAAAATTGTGAATGAAGCTTTTACTAGAGACATGATTTATGCAATTGTTTATTGTAATAATTTTTTGTGTTGGAAAAATATAGATGTACCTGAAAAATATAATGAGGGATTCTTTGATATCAAAGAATTTGCTAAAAGAGCAGAATGTGAAATAGAGAAGATTGATGTTGAAAAATATCTATATGGTTTTTCTTTTGGCGTGAGATTTATAGATCAAATAATTGAAAAAGTTTTGAATATTCTTTTTCCAAATAAAGGATCTACGATTTCAGTTTTAATTAGGAAATTATAAAAAATATACCAAATTATTATGAAGCATGACATAGGTAAGAAGATTGAAGAAGTCATGAATGATCACATGGAATGTGATGCATTAAATGTTGAAGGAAAGACTTATAAGTATAAAGATCTTCACTTAAAAGCAAATATTATTAAAAATGCTATAAATAATAAATTAAACAAAAATAATCAATTTATAGGGATTTTTTGTTATAGAACACTTGAAGCATATTCAGGTATTATAGGAACATTATTATCTAAAAATGCTTATCTTCCAATAAATTTGAAGCTTCCATTAGATAAAATAAATAAAATTATAAAAATTTCTGAATGTCCTGCAATTATTCTTGGAGAAGAGGGTGTTGAAGCATTCTCAAGTTTGGATCAGAAAGGATTAATAGTTATATGCCCAAATCCAGGAAAAAAGATAGAAAAATTAATTAAAAACAATAAAGATCATAAGTACATTCTTCCTGAAACAATTCCAATCGAAGAAAAGCAGCAACCCAATATTAATAAAGATGATCCAGCCTATCTTATGTTTACATCAGGAAGCACTGGTGAACCAAAAGGAATTGTTGTTTCACATCAAAATTTATCTTCATATTCATCATATATGATAAAAAAATATGAATTTTCATCAAATGATAGGATCTCACAAGCGCCGGATATTTCATTTGATTTGTCTATTCAGGATTTATTTACATCTTTTCTTTGTGGTGGATGTTTATATGTTTTACCAAAAGAAGTTATGGTTGCTCCATTTAAGTTCATAAATAAGAATAAACTTACTGTATGGACTTCTGTTCCATCCGTTGGCATTTTTATGGATAATTTAGGCCAGCTTGTTCCAGAAAGTTTACCATCCTTGAGGCTAAGTCTATTTTGTGGAGAGGGATTGCCGTGTGAGCTGGCATCAAAATGGAAAAGAGCTGCAGTAAATTCCAAGGTCATAAATTTTTATGGTCCAACTGAGGCTACAGTTATGTTTACTAGTCATGAGTGGGAACTGGATGACCAAGATAAGAATTGTTTTAATGGCTTGGCTTCAATTGGCAAAACTTTTGAACATATGAAACTAAAATTAATAGAGGATATGAGTGAAGTAGATGATGGAAAAGTTGGAGAAATATGTATAAGCGGACCTCAAGTTATTAATGGCTATTTTAAGGATAAGCCACTTACTAAAGATAAATTTATAACTTTAAATAATGATAAGAATCAGATTTGGTATAGAACAGGCGATCTTGCTAAAAAAGGTAACAATGATAACTACTTTTTTGTTGGAAGAATTGATGACCAAATGCAGGTTCGGGGACATCGAGTGGAAATGTTAGAGATCGATAATGTAATTCGAAAAATTGTGGGACATTTGATGGCAGTTACAATTCCCGTAATGGAAGAAGGTAACAATATTGTAGAAGATATTGTTGCTTTCTCAGAATTTACTGAAAATAATTTATCTGAAGATGATGTTATAAAAAAATGCAGATCTTTCTTACCTGACTATATGATCCCATCAAAGATATTCTTTATTGAAAAATTACCTCTTAATCAAAATGGTAAGATAGATAAGAAGAAACTGCATAATCAATTGAATAATAAAAATATAAAACCAGATCAAGATCATAATGAAACCCATTCAATTGATGATTCAAAAAGTTGCTATGTATGTTTAAAAAAACTAAGTGAAGATAAAGAATTATCAGGATTTGGACTAATCAAAATTATTAAACATAATGGTGATGAAGCATTAATATGCCACACATGTCTTAAAGGATTTTAAGAGTATGGAAATAGAAAAAGCTAGATTAGTTATAAGTCATTTTTTAGATATAGATTCAAACGATATAGATCAATTTACTATAATTGATCATACGGTTATTAAAAGTTCATTGTTATTGCATAGAATGTATGCAGCACTAGCAAAAGAAGGATATATTTTAGAAGATCCCGCATCTATTGTAACTTTTGGAGATTTTGTAAAAGCAATTACACAAGAAGTTGACTCTTTATCTAGCACACAAAGTTTGAGTTCAAAGAAAGAATCAAAACAAAGTAATAAAGAAGAAATTCAATCTATTTTTTCGGTTGGTGTTGATATGGAGAAAGTTTCTCAATTAGAAGAAACTGATGATTATTTTAATAATATATTCTATAAAGAAAACTTCACTTTTGATGAAATAAAGTACTGCACTAGTAAAGCAAATGCTCAGCAAAGTTTTGCAGCATTATTTGCAACAAAAGAAGCAATAGTTAAAGCAGATAATTCATACAAAAAAACCAAATTTAATAATATAAATATAAGTCATAACGAAACAAATAAACCATATTTTAAAGACTTCTCAATTTCAATTTCTCATACGGAAGATTTCGTGGTAGCAGTAGCGGTAAAACTAAATTCAAATATCATGGCTAGCTCAATTCAATACCCAAATATCAAGAATGCGAATCAAAATGATACAAATTTGAATAAAGCTTTAAAAATTCTTGCTATATTAAGCCTAGGTATATTATCAATCTTTTTAATACTTAAATTTTTATGATTTTTTTAAAAAATAAACCCAACATTATCTCAAAAATAATAAATATTATTATTAGAAAGCTTTTTACTTTTACTGATAAGATTCGTTGGAACTCCTACTATAAAAGTATAGCTTCTAATTTTAAAAATTTTGGTGAATCAGTTGTAATTGATTATGGTGTCCAGTTTGGTTCACCACAAAACATATCAATTGGTAATAATGTTTTTATTGGAAAAAATGTAAACATTAATGCAGGAAAAGGTGGGTCAATAATAGTCAAAGATAATGTAGCTATCGGAGCCTATTCTACGATAATCACCTGGAACTTAAATAATTTAAATAATCGGAGTTTGATAAGGTCTTCAAATAATAATGTGTTTAAAGATGTAGAAATTGGGATTGGTGCTGGCATTGGTTACAATGTAACTATTAATCCAGGTGTAAAATTGGGAGATGGATGTGAAATAGCAGCTGGATCAGTAATTACTAGAGATGTTCCTCCATTTGCAATTATGGCTGGATCACCTGCTGTAATAGTTGGTATGAGAAGTTCATCAGATTAAAACCAGTCAAATACTCATGAAATATAAAAATTATTCTAAAGCAGGTGTTCTTAAGAAAATAAAAGATGATCTTTCATTTTTTAATGTCCCTAATTTAATTAGTTTTAATGCTATTGAATTCACAAATGACAGAAATTCTTATATTGATCAAATTAACAAAATAACTTTTGGACCATTATTGGTCGTTAGATCATCTGCTGCAGATGAAGATGGGGGTGAAAGTTCATCTGCCGGAGAATATGACTCATTCTTAAATATATCTGCAAGTTCTAAAGATGATGTTCTTAATGCTATTGATAAAGTTATCAAAAGCTATGAAAAAAAACGACCCTTACACCATAATGATGAGATCATTATTCAAGAAATGATAGAGAAGAGCTCTATGAGTGGAGTTATTTTCACTCACGATCTTAATACAGGAGCACCTTATTATGTTATTAATTATGATGATCAAAGTGGACTAACTGATACAGTCACATCTGGCTATGGAGAATATTCAAATAGAACGCTCTACATTCATAGAAATGCAACAGATAAGGTAACCTCTGAACGTTTTAAAAAATTGTTAGAGGCTGTTAATGAACTCGAATCAATTATGGATAGCCAATTTTTGGATATTGAGTTTGCTCTTGGAGAGGATCTTAGCACTTACTTACTGCAAGTGAGATCCATTACAACTCATTCAAATTGGAATAGAGCCATTACAAATAAAATTGATAATACTCTATGGAAACTTGAATCGTTTGTTGATAGGAAATTCAAAAAGATTGAAGGAATTCATGGACAAACTACTGTATTAGGTCAAATGCCAGATTGGAACCCAATAGAAATGATTGGAAGAGCACCTCGAGCGCTGGCATCCTCACTATATCAGTGCTTAATTACTGATAATGCTTGGAGTTTGGCGAGAGAAAAAATGGGATATATGATTCCAACAGGTCAACCATTAATGTTAATGCTAGCTGGACAACCCTTCATTGATGTAAGACTTAGCTTTCATTCATATATACCAAAGAATGTTAATTCAAAAATTGCCTCTAAGTTAGTTACACACTGGATAAACAAGCTCAAAGAGTTTCCTCAGTTGCATGATAAAGTTGAATTCGATGTTGCAATAACTACCTTTAGTTTTGACTTTGATAAAAAAATTGAAGATTTAGTTGGAAACTCATTAACAGAAAAAGAAAAACAAGAATTTAAAAATGCGCATTTGAATCAAACTGTAAAGCTTATCAAGGGAGAAGATAAAGGCTCATTAGAAACATCTTTACTTGACATCGAGAAGTTAAGAAAAAAACAAGAAAATTATAAAACTCATTACAATTCATCAAGCATATCTTCTCTTTTTTCAATGATTTCAGATTGTGTTACTTATGGAACTATTCCATTTTCAATTTTAGCAAGACATGGCTTTATTGCAAAAACAATGCTTATATCTATTTATAAACTAGGAATTATTACAGAAGATGAGTTTGATAACTTTCAATCCTCTATTAGAACAGTTGCAAGCGACCTTGTAACAGACATGCAGAATCTTCAATTAAATAAAATTTCAATTGAGGAATTTATGTCTCAGTATGGTCATCTTAGACCTGGAACTTATGACATATTATCAAAACGTTATGATCAAATGTCCGATATTGCTGGATTTGGAAGATTTCCTGATACGGAATCTAACTTAAGTTCTTTTGTTTTATCAGATCAGCAGAAAAAAAGTATTAATAAACTATTAAAAGATTATAATTTTGGTGACTTTGATTCAGAAGATTTATTTACATACATGTATGATGCAACTGTAGCACGTGAATACGGAAAGTTTATATTTACCAAATCAGTAAGTAATATGTTAGAACTTATTTCTAATTTTTCTGAAAAAAATGGTTTAAGCAGAGATGAAATTTCTCATGTGCCAGTTAATCGTATTCTTGATGTAGAAAAGATAAGTTCAGAGCATAGCATCGAAGAAAGTTTAAGATTTGCCTCAGATATAGGAAAAGAAAATCACTTAATTAGTTCTGCAATTAGATTGCCACAAATTATGACAGATAAGGCTGATGTTCACGTAATACCATTTTTTGTAAGCCATCCTAACTTTATTACAATAAAGTCTGTTACAAGCACTTGCTTTCATCTTACTTCAGACATACAAGATCCAGTCCTTGAAAACCAAATAGTTCTAATTGAAGGTGCAGACCCAGGCTTCGATTGGATTTTTTCACAAAATATAGGTGGCCTTATTACTAAATATGGAGGAGCTAATTCTCATATGGCAATTAGATGTGCAGAATTTGGAATACCTGCAGCTATTGGATGCGGTGAACAAAGATTTGATAGAATTTTGAAATCAAGTAAAGTTCATCTGGACTGTTCTGCTGGTATAATAAATCCTATTAATTAATAGATATTTAGTAGATATAATATGGTCATATGGCTAATTGGATTATCAGGCTCAGGAAAATCAACACTAGCAAATAAAATTGTTTTGGAAGCTAACGAATTGGGAAATAAAACTGTTTTGTTAGATGGAGATGTAATACGTGAAATTTTTGGTGATGATTTAGGACATTCTCTAGAAGACAGATTTAAAAATGCTGAAAGGATATGTCAATTGGGTAAATTTTTAGATAATCAGGGTATTAATGTTGTCACAGCGATCTTGTCATTATTTCCTGAGAGCAGAGAATGGAATAGAAATAATATAAAAAACTATTATGAAGTTTATATTAAAACCCCTTTAGATGATTTGATCAAAAGAGATTCAAAAGGGCTTTATGAAAAATTTAATAAAGGCAAAATTTCTGATGTTGCTGGCATGGACATAGAGTTTATTGAGCCTACTAATGCTGATATTGTTATTGATAATTCAGACTCAATAGAATCTTTTTTAAATCATGCTAAGCCTATTATAGAAAAATTAATTCACTCACAATGAGCACATATAAGTATACTGTTGGTAATAGAATTATCAGTCCAGATAGGTATATGTATACTTCATTCGAAGGTAATAATTTTTTAAAAATATACTACAAAGACAGATTAAGACATTTAGAGAGTGCTCAAGAATTTTTTTCTTATCCATGCATATATAAAATTCCAGAAAATCTTTATATAAAAGTACACAATGTCCTAAAACATATATTAGAAAATAATAATTCATCTTTCTATCCAAATATGGAAAGACTGCATTTAAATCTACCTTCTAATCACAATAGTTATTATGAGAATAAGCAATATAATATTTATGAGTTATCAAGCTACAATCTAAACACTGAAATAAATTCAGAAAACCTCATCTCATCAATATTAAATGAAATAGTCCATGAAAATTCTTCAGAATCTATAAAGTATTGGATGGATCTATTGATCAAACGGTTCGAGGTAACAAAAAAAATATATCAAACCTACCCTAAAAATTTTAGTAGAGGCGAGGGTAGCTATGACAGTATTAATACTTATTGGATTTTTGCTCTTTCATTAGCACTTTACTTCAGCAAATCTCATAATATTAAATATTTAAATACTCTACTTAAAGTAGTTGATTTGTTATGTTCTCTTTCTAATCAAGATATAAAGAAGGATATACCTTCATCTAGTTTTACACTTATCTTATTGGTGGAACTTATTTTTATTAAAGGTTTATCAAGCAATATTGAGGGAGTCAATTTTGAATATAATTAATGTTGGAATGGTTGCTGCAGATACTTCTAGGACAAGACTGTATTTGATAGAGCTCATTAAGAATAATCTATTACCTAGTAGTGTCTTGATCCTTTTAAGCGAAGAGGATAGCTTGCTCCCAGGTCAAAAAAAATATGATACTGGAAATGAGCTTATTGGATTAATTAAAGAGGCAGGTATTAAGTATTATATAGCCTCAAATAGTAATATAAATTCAGATAGTGTTGTTGCTGAAATAAAAAATATGTCGGAACAGGTTTTAATATTTTCTGGTTATGGCGGAGTTTTATTGAGGGATAATATCTTGAATACTGGCAAAAAATTCCTGCATATTCATGGAGGGTATTTACCTGATTACAAAGGGAGTACAACTAATTACTATAGCTTAATAGAAGAAAATCAAATGGGAGCATCAGCTATTTTTTTAACAAAAGATATAGATTCTGGTCCGATTCTACTAAGAAAAAAATTTCCAGCTCCAATAGACAGAAAAAAAATAGATCATACTTCTGATTCAAAGGTAAGAGCTGCAGTTTTAATAGAGTGTTTAAATCGTTATATTTCCTCAGGTATTTGGGAATATGATTTAAAAGATAATCATGGAGGCGAAGATTTTTATATTATTCATCCCGTATTAAAGCATTTAGCTATAATGGGCGAAGAGGCTCTAAAATGAGAATAACAAGAAGAAGACAATCTGTAAAAGATTACTGGTCTTCCCGTTGGGAGGATATTCCTGCTGATGAAGCAATGGATAATATTCATGCATATCCCTTAAAATATGCCGAACAAATTATAAAAGACAAGAAGGGAAAAATTTTAGAAGCTGGATGTGGAGCTGGAAGGATACAACGTTATTATCATAACAAAGGGATGGATATTTTAGGAATAGATTTTATAAAAATAGCAATTGATAAGCTAAAAAAGATTGACCAAACACTTAAAGTTGAAGTTGGTGACATAACTGACTTGCGATTTGATGATTGTTCATTCAAGTATATCCTGGCTTTTGGGCTTTATCATAATCTAGAGCATGGCTTAGAAAAATCAATACAAGAAACTTATAGAATTCTAGAACCAGGAGGCTCTCTGTGCGCATCATTTCGCGCAGATAATATCCAAACAAAAATAGTAGATTGGTTGGCAAATAATAGATCAGGAAGTAATAAAGATAGTAAATTACTAAAATTTCATAAGATGAACCTTACTCGTTCAGAGTTTAAAAATATTTTTAAAAATGAAGGATTTGAGATCGAATTTATTGCGCCTGTTGAAAATATGCCTCTTTTATATAAATTTTCTTTTTTTAGATCGTTTGCTCATAAAACTTTTGATGAGAACTTAGCAAGAAAAGAGGGCTATAAGCTATCCCCATTAGGGCAGCTACTTCAGAATTTTTTAATGTATTTTTTTCCAAATCAGTTTTGTAATATTTATGTAATGGTTGCTCATAAGAAGTAATGAATAAAAAACTAAGGATAGGGATATCTCAAAGAGTTGAGCACATAAAAAAATATGATGAATATCGTGATGCATTAGATCAAAGATTAGTTGATTGGGTTTTATTCTGTAAAGCCATGCCAGTACCTATTCCTAACAATTTATTAAATATAAATTCATCTCATGACATAAACAACTTAAACATCAACAATTGGTTAAATGAGCTTGAAATTGATGTAATTATTCTGTCAGGAGGCAATAATATTGGAGATGTTGCAAGAAGAGACTCAACAGAAATGTCCATACTTTCATGGGCAGAAACTAATAGAAAGCCTGTCCTGGGTATCTGTAGAGGAATGCAGATGTTAGGAGTTTATTTTGGAGCAAAATTACTAAGAATTGATGGACATGCAGGACCTGAAATTCGACATGAGCTGCAATGTGAAGATGCCTATGTTTTAGAACTTCCTAAGATAGTAAATAGTTACCATGATATGGCCCTGAAAGATTGCCCCGATTGTTATGACATATTGGCAACATCTCAAGACGACTCAATCGAGGCTATAAAACATAAAAACTTACCTTGGGAAGGTTGGATGTGGCATCCAGAAAGAGAAGACTCATTTAATGAGATAGATAAAAATAGATTTAAAAAATTAATATTTAATGCAAACCAACAAACCTAAAGTAATACTTCTTGTTGCTGGAGAAGGAAAAAGACTACGACCATTCACCATAGACAGGCCCAAATGTATGGTTAAAATTAATGGCATTTCATTAATAGATCGCCAACTATCTGTCCTTAAATCAGTTGGATTAGATGATATTTTAATGATTGGTGGATATAAGGCTGAGATGCTAAAAAGAAAGGACATTAAGTTAAAAATTAACTCTAGGTATTATGAAACCAATATGGTTTGGACATTATTCTCAGCCTATGATGATTTAGAAGGTGACATAATTATTAGCTATGGGGATATAGTTTATTCTAAAGATATTCTAATAAAATTACTTAAATCTCACGCAGACATATCAGTAACAATAGATAAAGATTGGGAAAATTACTGGCGTGCAAGAAATGACAATCCTTTGGATGATGCAGAAACTCTTAAATTAAGAAAAGATAAAACTATTTTGGAAATTGGTAAGAAACCAAAATCAATTCAAGAAATAGAAGGCCAGTATATGGGCTTAATGAAGTTCTCTTCTTTGGGCATCAAGCAACTCAAAAGTGTATTTAATGAGGCGGTTAGATGCGGCGACTTGGATGGGAAGCCTATAGAAAATGCTTACATGACAGACCTGCTTCAAGCTGTAATTGATAGAGGCATATCTATTACATCTGTTCCTGTATCAGGTGGCTGGATTGAGGTTGATACAGTTGATGATTTAAATTCTGATGTAACAAATCAACGAATTAATAGCATAAATGAAAATAATTAAGATATTAAATGGTTTCTTATTTAATAGATTTACTATTGAAAATAAAATAGCCTTTTATATCAATGAAGATTATATTCTTGACCATTACTTTAATGTTATGGATAAGCTTGATCCTTCTAAATTTGATGTAATCTTTGCTAATAAATTTAAGGATGTTAAATATAAAAAAATAATTGAGAAAATAAAATCTAAGCAATGGAACATTCTTTTTTTAAATCAAGTTATTTGGGTAAGAAAATATAAATTGTTAGTAACACATATATATTTAGGTGGAGACTCAATAAAAAAAATAAGCTTAGCTGATAAAATTAGAACACTTATTTATAAAATACTAATAGTTGTCGGAAGAAAAGATATAACAAAACCCAGAAAGCAATATTTTCAACAAGTTCTTGGTGAGTATAATGTTCGATTTATGTATGGTGCAGATGGAAATCGTTTTAAGCTTCCAGAATATAACTCCTTATTTGATGAATTTTTTTGTCATGGACCTCGAGACTCTAAAATAGTGCATGAACAGTTTAAAAAACCTATAACTCAAATGGGATACCCTAGATATGACACTTATTTTAGCAATCTAAGTAATCAAAAACTTAAAAATAATCTTTATAGTCAACATTCCTGTTCTAGAGACAAACCTACTATATTGTGGATATGTACTGTTAGTAGCCATTTTTCAACTATAGAAAAATATGAAAAGATGATGCTTAAGTTAATTGATAAATATAATGTAATTCTGAGACCCCATCCAATGGAAATCGATCCTCAGTTTAGTCGCTATAACCCTAATGTACATCAGATCATAAACTCAAGAAAATTTATTGTGAATATTGATGCTCACCAAGAGATGTCAGAACTTTATCTCATTGCTGATTATGTCTTTTGTGATTATGGGGGTAGTATTTTTAGTGCATTATATTTAAATAAAAAAATTCTATTAATGGATCATGAAGATATTAGCTTAGATGAAGAAATGTTTAATTCAACACAAATCGAAGTTCGAAAGTATCTACCTGTGATTAATTTTAATGATCCTATAATTGTTGATGAGGATTTTGCCAACCCTTTGTTTTGGATAAAGTGGCAAGACTCTCAAGCATACGCAAGAAATAAGTACTTTGGAGATAATAAATCAAACTCATCTTTAAAAGCAGCTAAAAGAATGCTGGAGATACTTGAAAATGTCTAACTTAGCTCCTGTTGTAATGTTTGTCTATGATCGATTAGAGCAGACAAAAAAATCTATCCATGCTCTAAAAAATAACTATTTGGCAAAGGAAACCTCTTTATATATTTATAGTGATGGGTCAAAAAATATCAAATCAGAAGAAGGTGTAATGAAAGTTAGAGAGTTTATAAATAATATTAGCGGGTTTAAAAAAATTTTTGTTATTGAAAGAGAGGTTAACTTTGGCCTGGCTAATTCTTTAATAGATGGTATAACAAATGTAGTAAATCGGCATGGTAAATTAATAGTTCTTGAAGATGATCTCATAACAAGTAGTTATTTTCTTAATTATATGAATGATGCTCTTAATATTTATAAAGATAGCTACAAGGTTGGCTCAATCAGCGGGTATTCATATCCTCTTAAAAATATGCCCAAATCATATTTTATAAACAAGATAGAATCATGGGGCTGGGGAACATGGAAAGATAGATGGGAGTTGTTTGAGCCAAATGGAAAAATTTTGTTTAAAGAACTGATCAAGAGTAAGCAGCTTAATAAAGCTAATTTTAATAACGCATACAAATATTCAGATATGTTAAAACAACAAGTTAATAAAGAAAATGATTCTTGGGCTATCCGATGGTACATTAGTCTTCTTTTGAATGAAAAGTTGACTCTTTATCCAGGAAAAACTTTTGTTCAGAATATAGGTTTCGGTGACGATGGAACTCATACGAAATTAGGAGGGGAAGATTATCATGATGGATTTAATAATCTAGAAGAACCTCTAGAAAAAATAGAAATTTCAGAATGCATGGAATCAAGAAATAAAATTGAAAATTTTTATTTCTCAATTAAACCAAATATTTTGAGAAGACTTTTAAATAAGATTTTAAATTTTATAAGGTAAATATGGCATATTTGATTGAAGTACCAAGATTTGATGATGAAAGAGGAAGTTTGTGTGTTGTTGATAATTTGCTTCCATTTGAAATCAAGAGAACTTATTATATTTTTAATGTAACCGGTGAAAGAGGTGGACATAGGCATAAAAAAACCATTCAGGCTTTAGTTTGTCTGTCTGGTAAGTGTGATATTTATGTTAATGATGGTATATCAGAGTCAAACTTTGAGCTAAGTGACCCAAATATGTGCTTAATTATCGAAACAAAAGACTGGCATACAATGAAAAATTTTACTAAATCAGCAACTTTACTCGTTATGTCATCAGAGCCTTATGACAGAAATGATTATATCGATGAAAAGTATTAAGAATTTATTATGATTGAGTACGAAAATTTAAAAAAATCAAATCAAGCACTATCTTTAGATTTTAAAGAAAGCTTTGAAGATTTTCTCAATTCAGGTTGGTATATATTAGGACATAATGTAGCTAATTTTGAGAAAAAATTCTCTGATTTCTGTGATGTCAAATATTGTATTGGAGTTGCTTCTGGATTAGATGCATTAATCTTAGCTATCGATGCATTTAATTTTCCAAAAGGCAGCGAAATTATTGTACCTTCAAATACGTATATAGCTACCATAATGGCCATTGTAAAAAATGGCTATAAGCCAGTTTTAGTTGAACCAGATATTCATACATATAATATCGATACAAATAAAATTGAAGAAAAAATTAATTCAAATACTGTAGCAATACTTGTAGTTCATCTATATGGAAAGATGTGTAATATGAAAGACATATTGCTATTATCTGAAACACATAATTTAAAAATAATTGAGGATGCTGCTCAAGCTCATGGAGCTAAATTCGCCAATAAAATGTCTGGAACTTTTGGTGTTGGATGTTTTAGTTTTTATCCAACTAAAAATCTTGGTGCTTTGGGTGACGCAGGTGCAGTCACTTGTAACGATGAAGATTTTTCTAACAAGATTAAGTCTCTTAGAAATTATGGAAGCTCTAAAAAATATTACAATGATGATCTTGGTTATAACTCAAGATTAGATGAAATCCAGGCTGGTTTTCTATCAATAAAATTAGATATTTTAAACAAGATAACTGATCATAAAAGAAAGCTAGCAAACCTTTATTTATCTAACTTAGATGATAAATTTATTACACCTAAAGTTGAAGATGATTATTATGACGTTTACCATATTTTTAATGTTAGACATGATAAAAGAGACCAATTAAAAAAATATTTATTAGAAAATGACATTGGTACTGAAATACATTATCCAGTTTCACCAAATAAACAAAAATTTATGTTTAATATAGCAAGTGAACATTATCCAATAAGTGAGAAAATTCATAAAACTACTCTTAGTCTTCCAATTTCATATTTTCATACTGAAAAGGACATTCTTACAGTATGTGATGTAATGAACTCCTGGAATGGCGATTAAAAATCATCATGGAACATTATGTAACTCTTTTTGATAGCCTATATCTACCTCAGGGCATTTCTCTTCATCGATCTATGGAGCGTCATTTAAAGAAATACACCCTTTGGATAATATGCATGGATGAAAACACTTACTTCATACTAAATAATATGCTTTTACCTAACGTAAAGCTTTTATTTATTTGTGATATTGAAACAAAAGAATTGCTCTCCATTAAGCCAGATCGAACAAAAGGTGAATATTGCTGGACACTTTCACCTTTTGCTCCTAAATTTGTTTTTGATGCTGACAAAGAGATAGATAGAGTAACTTACATAGATGCTGATATGTGGTTTAGAAAAAATCCAAACGAAATATTTTCTGAATTTGATTCTTCTGGTAAAAGTGTTCTAATTACTGAGCACCATTATGCAACTGAGTATGATCAAAGTTCACTATCTGGGAAATACTGTGTTCAATTTATGACTTTTAAAAAGAATGAAGGAGAGCCTGTTAGGCAGTGGTGGCAAGATCGATGTATAGAATGGTGTTTTGCTAAGTTTGAAGATGGCAAATTCGGTGATCAAAAATATTTAGATGACTGGACTGATAGGTTCCCAAAACAGGTTCATGTATTAAAAAATGAAAGTCTTATATTGGCTCCATGGAATGCAACAAAATATAAATACGAAAATTCTGCAATTTGGCACTTTCAAGCACTAAAAATTATGAAAAAAAACTCTTTATTTAGTGCTTTTTTTGGTTTTTATAAAATTCCTAAAAATACGAAAAAATTTGTATATTCTGAATATTTAAAAGATTTAGGATATTCAATTAGTTTATTAAATGATTTTAATCATACTGTAATTACTCAAGGTAGCATGACCTTATGGCAGAAATTTAAGCACATAATCTTCAAATTCACATCCATGCTAAATATACCTTCTAGTTTTAATATAGCTGAAATTCAAATTTCAATAAATGAAATTGACAACAAAATTTAATTATTTATGAGCAACATAGATCTAATAGAAAAGAATAGCGTCACTATTGTAACTATAAATTTTAATAATTCTAATGGTCTTAAAGATACAATTGAAAGTGTTATTAAACAATCTTATTCTAATTATGAATATTTAATAATTGATGGTGCTTCAACAGATGAAAGCCTAAAAACAATTAGTAGCTTCAATAATAAAAGTATTAAATACATTAGTGAGCCTGATGAGGGAATCTATCATGCTATGAACAAAGCTATATTGATTGCAAAAGGAGAGTGGTTATTATTCATGAACTCAGGCGATTCTTTTTATAATGAACATTCTTTAAGTAAAGCTATGTCTAAAATCCAGCCAGATACCGATGTTATCTATTCAGATTGGATATATACAAATTCTGAAAAATATATTTCTGCCTCTCAAGAAAAAATGGCTGTTAGGCATCAATCTGTAGTCTATAAAAAATATCTTCATAAAATCTATGGAACATATGTATCATCCCCAACTGTTACTATTTCAGATTACATTTTCTTTTTATCTATTCGAGATAGAAAATGGATATACAACAATAATCCATTATCACGATGTGATGAATTAGGAATCTCATCCAGAGCATCTCATTTTTATCAAAAAATTTGTGTAGATTATATTTTCAAACGAAGAGATAAATTTACCCTTATCTTAATAATCATCTTATATCCTGTTTATAGATTCTTTAAAAAGATCTTTTTATCAATTTACTCATTCAAACGAAATTAGAAAATGCATTTATTTTTTAGGAATATTTTATTATTCAATATAGACGCCCCAAAAATTCGTTTTTTATTTAGATTATATTTTTAGACACTTCAGGTTATTATAAAAAAATGTCGCAAAAAATTAATAAGAGCTATATGTTTGTTGTATTGTTCCTTTTGGCAAGCCCAGCTCTTTCAATTTCTGGAATTTTAGGTTTAGGTTTTTTTCCAAATGAGAAGATAGCCTTAATTTTAGTTGCTTTGAGCAAAAATGCTTGGAGATATGATTTAAAACAAATACGTTTGTTTGGATTTTTTTGCGCATTCATACTAACGCTACTATTTATATTTCAATTACTTGTTGGGAGTGGTGGACTTATTAGGGCTAGTATAAATTCTATTATTATCGTTGCCTCTATACCTTTGTATTTTTCTTTTTTGAGCGCTCATCCTAAATATGTATTAAGAGTTATATTTTATATAGGAGTTATTCAATTAGTTATTTCACTAATACAGCAGTATTTTTCACTTACGTTTAATTATGATATGGCTGGTATATATAATAATTATCCTCCTCAGGCTGATTATATTTTTCCAATTGGAGAGACAGGATTCTGGTATAGAACAAGTGGATTATTTTTTGAATCTTCTGGATATGGTTTATTTCAATGGATTTCTATTATATGCGCTTTAAAAATAGGCATTCATAATAGACTTTTTGGGAAATTGATTTTATTTGTCATGCTTCTAGAAGTTATATTAAATGGAGCATTAACTGGATACCTTTTTGCATTTGGGTATTTTGTTACAAATTTCTTAGTACAATTTCGTAACAAAAAAAAATTGTTTAAAGCTTCATTGATATTTCCTTCTTTTTTATTATTCATTTATATAATTCAATCGAGTAGCTATTATGATTTTTCTGGTATCTTGACAAAAATTTCAGCTCAGTTCGCTTTTTTATATGATGACTTATATGATTATGCTTTTTATAATACTTCTCAACCTAGTAGGTTAAGTGGGATGTTCGAATCTCTTAATACTAGTCTTAACAGCGAGCATATAATGTTTGGTTCTGGCTTTAGCTGGATAAATCCAACTCTAGATTTCTATTCTCTTTATATAAAAGCATATGGACTTACTGGTTTTATGTGTATAACTTTGTTTATATTATTTTTACTTAGACGTGCACCTCTTGGCTACAAAGTTGCTGTATTCTTTGCATTAAGTGTTAATGGGCATCTATCAACAGCAGTAAATATTCTAATATTATCTATGCCACTTGTGTTTTTTAAAATTGATGAAAGTATTAAAAGGAGTTTAAATTGATTTCTGTATGCATGGCATCGTTTAATGGTAGTAATTATATAGAAGACCAGATAAAGAGTATTCTTGTTCAACTAGGCACCTCAGATGAGATTATTATAGTAGATGATGCATCGACTGATGACACCATAGAAATTATTAACAATTTATATGATTCTAGAATAAAGATATTTCATAACGATAATAATATTGGAGTAATACCATCATTTGAAAGAGCATTAAGTCTTGCAAAAGGTGATGTAATATTCTTATCAGATCAAGATGACGTATGGTTGCCAAATAAAGTTGAGAAAATTATGAAAGTTTTTTTTGATAATCCTGATGTAACATTATGCATTTCTGATGCAGAAATAATCAATGAATTAGGAAATATTAAAAAAGACAGTTACTTTAAAAGGAGAGGCATCTTTAGATCTTCAGCTATTAGCAATATTTTAAAAAATAAGTTTTTAGGCTGCTCCATTGCATACAAAGCTTCTATGAATGAAAATATTTTACCTTTTCCAAGTAGAATTCCGGCTCATGATATGTGGATTGGAATAATTAATTCAATTTATGGAAAGTCTTCATTTATAGATGAGCCTCTATTTTATTACAGAAGACATTCTGAAAATGTGACCTCAATGAAGCATCAAAATTTATTGACAATGCTTCGTTGGAGAATTGATCTTATTTATAACTTATTAGTAAGATTAGTTAGAAATTATTTTAGTTGATTTAACATAGCTGCAAAAATTAAATTCCTCGGCAAATTCCTCAAAATAAATTATAATCTATACTCTAAATATATTAATTATTAACATGAAAGTTGCTCTTATAACGGGGATTACAGGCCAAGATGGTTCATATCTAGCCGAATTTTTGTTAGAAAAAGGTTATAAAGTTCATGGAGTAAAACGAAGAGCGTCATCTTTTAATACTGAACGAATCGATCATATTTACGAGGATCCTTTGGTGCACAACAATCGATTCTTTCTTCATTATGGAGATTTATCAGACTCTTCTAATTTAACAAGAATCATTAAAGAAACCCAACCAGATGAAATATATAATTTAGCCGCTCAATCTCATGTAGCTGTCTCTTTTGAGTCTCCTGAATATACTGCTGATGTAGATGCTTTAGGAACATTGCGTATATTAGAAGCTATTAGGTTTCTCGGTATGGAAAAAAAGACTAGATTTTATCAAGCTTCTACTTCAGAATTATACGGTTTAGTTCGAGAAACTCCTCAAAAAGAAACGACACCTTTTTATCCGCGATCACCTTATGCTGTTGCCAAGCTGTATGCTTATTGGATAACAGTTAATTATCGTGAATCTTATGATATGTATGCTTGCAATGGTATTTTATTCAATCACGAATCAATGCGAAGAGGAGAAACTTTTGTTACAAGGAAAATAACTCGCGGTCTTGCAAATATAGCTCAAGGAATAGAAGAATCTCTTTCTTTAGGGAATATGGATGCATTGCGTGATTGGGGTCATGCCAAAGATTATGTTCGTATGCAATGGCTAATGCTACAACAAGATAGTCCTGAAGATTTTGTTATTTCTACTGGTAAACAAATCTCTGTTCGTGAATTTGTAATTATGTCTGCAAGAAACCTAGGTATTGAATTAGAATTTCATGGTCATGGAATAGATGAAGTTGCAAAAGTGAAATCTATTACTGGTGATTTAGCACCTTCCATAAATATTGGTGATACTATCATTAGTGTTGATCCAAGGTATTTTCGTCCAGCAGAAGTTGAAACTTTGCTTGGAGACCCAACTAAAGCTAAGAAAATTTTGGGATGGGTTCCAGAAATTTCACTTGAAGAAATGTGTGCTGAAATGGTCAATCATGATTTAGACAGAGCGAAGCAGAAATCTTTACTTAAATCTCATGGATATTCTGTTCCCATTTCAAGAGAAAATTAGTAATGTCAAAATCTATTTATGTCGCGGGGCATATGGGAATGGTAGGCTCTGCCATAGTTCGAGAGCTATCTAAAGATCATAATATATCATTACTTTTGCCTCCAAAATCTGAACTTGATTTAACAAATTCACTTTCAGTAAAAAAGTTTATGCAAGATAACAAACCAGATGAAATATATCTTGCAGCAGCCAAAGTTGGAGGTATTTATGCAAATAATAAATATCCAGCTGATTTCATAACTGATAATTTACTTATTCAATCAAATATTATTCAAGCAGCCTTCAACGAAGGAGTTAATAAGCTTTTGTTTTTAGGTAGTTCGTGCATCTATCCGCAACTGGCAAACCAACCGTTAAGAGAAGATTATTTATTAACCGGAGTTCTTGAGCCAACTAATGAACCTTATGCTATAGCAAAAATTGCTGGTATTAAAATGTGTGAATCATATAATCGTCAGCATAATACAGATTATAGGTGTGTTATGCCTACTAATTTATATGGTAGTAACGATAATTTTCATCCAGAAAATTCTCATGTCATACCTGCAATGATGCGCCGTTTTCATGAAGCAAAATTACTTAAAAAGAAAACAGTAGAAGTTTGGGGTACAGGAGAGCCTTTACGTGAATTTTTGCATGTCGATGATATGGCTGCTGCATCTGTTTTTGTAATGAATTTACCAAAAGAAGATTTCATGAAAGGAGTCTTAAATCCAATGTGCTCACATATTAATGTTGGCTCAGGCAATGATCTTAAAATTTCAGAACTTTCAGAAATTATGGCAAATGTTGTCGGTTTTAAGGGCGATGTGGTATTTGATAAATCGAAACCAGATGGATCGCCTCGCAAATTAATGGATGTTTCTCGTCTTTCTGCTTTGGGTTGGAATTATTCTATTGACTTACAAAAAGGCCTAAAAATGACTTACGAATGGTTTTTAAATAATATTAAAGACTCACGAATGTAATAATATATTTTGAAAGTATCTGTAATAACAGCAACATTTAATCGAGAAAGCACTATAGCAAGAGCTATATCTAGCGTGAAAAATCAAACCTTTGAAGATATTGAAAGTATTGTAGTTGATGGCGCTTCACATGATAAAACTAGTTCAATAGTAAGACCATTGCTAAACGAAAAAGACATTTTTATTTCTGAGCCAGATGAAGGAATATATGATGCACTCAATAAAGGAATTGCGTTAGCAAGTGGAGATGTAATAGGGTTTCTTCATTCAGATGATTTATATTTTGATAATAATGTTATTACAAAAGTTATTGAAATGTTTACCGATAGAACAATTGATATTGTGTATGGCGACGTTTGTTTTTTCTCTGGTAATAATATCAACAAGATTAAAAGAGTATATAGATCAGATGAATTGACAAAAAAAAATCTGGCTTGGGGAAAAATGCCAGCACACCCAGCAATTTTTATTAGAAAAAGGATATATGAAGATATAGGTAATTTTGATGTAGATTTCAAAATAGCTGCGGACTATGAGTTCTTATGTAGGCTTATCAATTATCCTAATATTAAGTCTTTATATATTCCTGAACAAATAGTTAAAATGCAAATTGGGGGAATTAGTACTAGTGGCTTTAAGAACACTATATTACTAAATAAAGAGGTTTTAAGAGCAATAAAAAAAAATGATATATATACCAATATATTTATGCTTTTTTCAAAATATCCCTCTAAAATTTTACAATTCCTTAGACGATGAATATTTTTATATGTAAGAATGTTTTTTTACCAAGATATTAATAATAAACATTCATATGCAATATACTGACATAATTAGCAATATAGTTTTAATAAATATTATTAATATTTCAATAACTCTAGAGGTATAGATGGATATATTGTCGTTAATAGAAAGAAATTCAACATTGTTTGATAAAGACATAGATATTTATACCAAGCATATAAAAGATATCATAACCAAGGGTAGATTTTTGGTAATTGGAGGTGCAGGCTCAATTGGTAAGGCTGTAACCTTAGAGATTTTTAAACGCGATCCCAAGGCTCTTCATATTGTCGATATTTCAGAAAATAATATGGTTGAGCTTGTTAGAGAACTTAGAAGTACTATTGGCTATGGTGCTGGTGAGTTCAAAACTTTTTCAATTGACTGTGGTGGTTTAGAATTTGAATCTTTTATAGAGAACGAAGGCCCATATGATTATATCTTTAATTTATCTGCGCTCAAACATGTAAGAAGTGAATCTGATCCATACACATTGATGCGAATGATAATGGTCAATATTTTTAATACTATTAAGATATCGCATTATGCAGAAAAAATGGATGCCAATAACTATTTTTGTGTTTCAACTGATAAGGCGGCTAATCCAGTTAATATGATGGGAGCAAGTAAACGCATTATGGAAATGTTTTTAATGAGGGAAAGCCTTTCTCAAAAAATTTCAATGGCACGATTCGCAAACGTGGCTTTCTCTGATGGATCTCTTTTACATGGTTTTAATCAGCGCCTTAATAAACGACAACCATTAGCTGCGCCAAATGATGTACGAAGATACTTTTTAACTCCACAAGAATCAGGAGAGTTATGCCTATTATCTGGTTTGTTTGGAAATAATAGAGAAATATTTTTTCCAAAGTTTAACGAACAATTGCATTTAATCACATTTTCAGATATTGCAAAAAGGTTTTTAATACAACATGGTTTTGAAGCTTATGAATGTGATTCAGAAGCAGAAGCTCGAGATAGATCAGAAGAACTTATAAATAATAAAAAATGGCCTTGTTATTTTTTTCAAAGTGACACAACTGGGGAAAAAGATTTTGAAGAATTTTTTACTGAGAATGAAAATTTAGATATGGAGCGGTTCAATTCAATCGGAATTATTAATAATGATCCTATTTTCGACTCGAAAAGACTTAATAAATTTTCAGATAGCATTGAAGAGTTGAGAAGGAATTCGATTTGGACAAAAGAAGAAATTGTTAGTTTATATTCTTATATGTTAGAAGATTTCGATCATAAAGAGACTGGTAAATACTTAGATGAAAAAATGTAATGATAATTAAATATAAATACTATGATCAAATTTAAAAAATTAAATCTAGATGAACCCTATATTAAATTCAAGGAAGATTATAATTTGGCATTAAACAACAACCAAAAATTTATTGAAGCTGTAACAATTTCTTCATATTCAAAATCTATTGATGAGGTAAATTCAAGAATGGTAAATATAAAATTTGTTGATAATACAGATTTTATTTTCTTTTCAAATTACAATTCTCCAAAATCAAAAGAGTTTATTGAGCATAATCAAATAAATGCTATGTTTTTTTGGGATAGCATTAATGTTCAAATAAGGCTTAAGGCTAAAATAAGAAAAACTTCTAATCAATTCAATCAAGAGTATTTTTCCAGTAGATCTAAATTAAAAAATGCCTTGGCGATATCATCTAATCAATCTGAATATATTGATTCATATGAGAGCGTTATTAATAAATATAATAAATCTCTTAAATCTGATAAATTAAATGAATGCCCTGATTACTGGGGAGGCTTTCTGTTCACCCCATATTACTTTGAATTCTGGAAAGGGCATGAATCAAGATTAAATAAAAGAGATATTTATGAAATGAGAGAAGGTAAATGGCAACATTATTTTCTTCAGCCTTGAAAAGTTTTGATTAATAAAAGAATTAGTATAAAATTGTGTCCGTAATATGATAAAAAATCGATTCTATTTAAATTTAGTATATTCTTTGTTTCATTTTAATTTCACAAACTAATCCTTAAAGGTGAACTCATAAATTCTTCAAAAAGAAATACAACCCCTATTAACGAAAAGATAAGGGCAGATGAGGTTATGCTTATAGGAGCAGATGGCGAAAAGAGGGGAATTGTCTCAATAGAAGAAGCTTTAAACCTTGCGAAATCATCTTCTCTCGATTTGGTTCAAGTTTCTCCATCTGAAAAATATCCTGTTGTATGTAAGCTTCTTGACTATGGTAAACACTTGTTTGATAGAAAAAAAAGTTTATCTTCATCAAAAGTAAAGTCAAAAAGAAGCACTACAAAAGAAATCAAGTTTAGGCCTTCAACGGACACGGGAGACTATAATATTAAATTAAAAAAGATTAAAAGCTTTATTCTTGACGGAGATAAGACTAAAATAAGCGTCCGTTTTAGAGGAAGAGAAATACTAAATAGTAATATGGGGCTTGATCTATTAAATAAGCTGAAAAGTGAGCTTGAAGATATTGCTCAGGTGGATCAAGAGCCCTCTCTGGAAGGTAGGCAGTTACTTATGGTTCTATCTCCCTCTAGAAAGAAATAATTTTTTATAAATATTATGGGATATAAATTAAAAACACATTCTGGGGCTGCAAAGCGTTTTAAAAAGACTGGCTCTACTTTAAAGAGTAAAAGCGCTAACAGGAATCATATTCTTACTAAGCAATCTACAAAAAGAAAAAGGCACAACAGAGGATTGAATAAACTGTCTGGAACCGTTCTTAAAATGGCTTCAAAATTAATTAACGGATACAAATAATGCCAAGAGTTACAAAATCATCAACAGCTAGATCGAAACATAAAAAAGTACTTAAATCTACAAAGGGACATTACGGTGCTAGAAGTAGATTATATAAAACTGCTAAGCAATCAAATATTAAATCACTTCAGTACGCATTTAGAGATAGAAAAATTAAGAAAAGATCTTTCAGATCGCTTTGGATTGCAAGAATCAATTCTGGATCAAGAGATATAGGAGTATCTTATTCAAATTTAATGAAAGCCTTGTCAGATAAAAATATAACTTTGAACAGAAAAATTTTGTCAGATTTAGCAGTTTCTGATAACTCCACTTTTCAAAAAGTTGTAAAAGTTGCAACAGATTAGTAGTTCCTAATTCGATGTCATCTTCAAACGACATTAATATTCCCATATCACTTAAAGAATTTGGAGGCCATCATCCAATCAATTTCGTTAAATATAAGATTATAGAAACTTTGATCTCTTTTGGTTTTGAGGTTGTTGAAGGACCAGAAGTTGAAACAGAGAAATTTAATTTTGATATGTTAAATATCAAAGATTCTCATCCTGCAAGACAAATGCATGATACTTTCTATGTTAACAATAAATCTTATCTTCTTAGGACCCATACTTCACCAGTTCAAATAAGAGGTATGCTGGAAAAAACTCCACCAATTGCTTTTATTTCAAGTGGAAAGGTTTTTAGGAAAGATGACGATGCTACTCATTTGCCAATGTTTCATCAAATAGAGGGAATATACGTTGATAATGATGTAAGCTTTTCGAATTTAAAGGATCTTATTTATAAAATAATTAACGATATATTTGGTTCTGATATTAAGTTGCGATTTAGGCCATCGTATTTTCCATTTACAGAACCGTCGGCAGAAGTTGATATATATTCAAAAAATGGTAAATGGCTTGAAATCCTTGGATGTGGAATAGTTAATCCTGTTGTTTTAGAAAATTGTAATATTGATCCTGAACAATATAGCGGTTTAGCTTTTGGCTTAGGAATAGAAAGAATAGCTATGCTTAAATATGGAGTTAATGATATAAGAGATTTTTATAAATCTAATTTAGATTTTTTAAGTCAGTTTAAATGAAGATAGCATTCAATCACATATCTGAAAGAATAATTTCAGAACCATCAATAGATGAAGTTTCTAAAAGACTCTTTCAACTAGGACATGAGCATGAAATAGAAGATCAAATAATTGATTTAGAATTGACTCCAAATAGAGGAGATTGTTTGTCAGTAGACGGAATTTTAAGAGATTTAGCGCTATTTTATGACATTAAACAGAATAATTGTATTTATGAAAAAGACATTAGGCCATTTGATATAGAGTTTACAAATAATGCCACTAAGGCATGTCCAAAAATAGCTTTTATGAAAATTGAAATTGATGAAGAAATTGATATTTATAAAGGAGCCCTAAAACAATATTTCGAGGATCTTAACTTAAAAAAGAATAATTTTTTTACAGACATTTCTAATTATTTGTCATATGAAACTGGTCAGCCCACTCATTGCTATGATGGTTATAAAATCAAAGGCGAAATAAAACTTTCCTTTTTAAAAAGCAAAAAAGTTTTCAATACATTGCTTAATAAACAAATTCAGCTAGAAGGAAAGAATTTAGTTTTTTCAAATAATGGGAATGTAATTAACTTAGCTGGTGTCATTGGAGGTCTGGATACTTCGTGTTCTAGTAAAACTAGAACAGTAATAGTAGAGTGTGCCTACTTTAATCCTGATGAAATTATAGGCAAGACTATTAAATATGATATTAATTCAGATGCTGCGTATAAGTTTGAAAGAGGTGTTGATCCGCAATGCCATGAAAGAGTTCTTAGAAGATTTCTCAAGATAGTTCAAGATCATGCAATAATAAAGTCAGCTGAATTATTTATATCAAATACACATAATCAAAAAGTTGTAACCGTGGAAAGTGATATTAATAGAATAAATAATATCTTAGGTACTAAGATTTCAAATGAAGAATTCCTTAATTATCTTGAAAAGTTAAGCTTTGCTGTAGAGGGCAACTCAATAAAAGTCCCTTCATTTAGGAATGATATTAGAACAAAAAATGATATTGCTGAAGAAATAGCTAGAGCAATTGGATATGATAATATCCCTATAAAAAAAATAAAGATACCATCAAAATACAAAATAAAAAAAATTGATATAGAGTCCCAAATAAAAAGTTATCTTATTGATAATGGTTTTTTTGAAGTAATAAATAATCCATTTGAAAATAATGAAAAAGAAAATTCTATAAGAATTGACAATCCTCTTGACTCTAATAAGTGCTTCCTTAGGACTGATTTAAAAAATTCATTAATTAATAATCTCTTATATAATGAAAGGAGGCAACAGGATAGCGTTAAGTTATTTGAACTATCTGATATATATACTTTTTCTAAAAAGCCTATACGAAAAAGGGTTCTTGGAATAATCGCAAGTGGGAGAGTTGCCAAGAATTATAAAGATTTCTCTAAAAAAATTAAAAATGAATACTTACATGCATTACTTAAAAAATTTATATCGCAAAATAATTTGCAAGTTGAAGATATTCCAAGGAATTTAATCAATAGCAAACTAAAAAATCCAATAGTATATATTCAAGTAGAAATTGAAAATATCAAACAAGATATTCTTAATTATGAACCTATTTATTCTCCCCCAAAAGAATATGCTAAATACAAAACAATTTCTGAATATCCATCATCTGTAAGAGATCTATCATTTTCAATAGAGAGCGCTTCCAAATCTCTAAATTTAGAACGTCTTATAATGAATTACGATGACGAGTTACTTAAAAATGTTTTTTTATTTGATTACTATGTCAATAAAGACACTAGTCAGATTAAAATGGCATTTAGGTTTACATTTCAATCAAACCTCAAAACTATAACTGATAATGAGGTTAATAAAGTTATGGAAGATATTATTTCTAAATCACTTAAAATTGAGTCAGTAAAAATACCAGGACTTAAATAAATGAGTAAAGTTATAAAGTTATCTTTAGCAAAAAAAATAGCTAATGAATTTAATTTTTCTTTAGATGATAGTAAATATTTTATTGATATTTTTTTGAGCATTATCTCTACAAAAGCGAAATCAAATACAGTTAAGATATCAGGATTCGGAACCTTTAGCTTTAATAGAACGCCTGAAAGAAATGGGAGAAACCCAAAGACTAAAGAATCATATATAATACATCCAACAACAAGATTAGTTTTTAAACCATCTAATAAAGTAAAAAAAGAGTTTAATTGATGAAAAAAATAACTGTAACAATTTTATTTATATTCTCGTTCTTAATATATTCACAAGAAATAGATGATAACTTTCTCGATAGCTTGCCTGAAGAACAAAGGAGAGAGATTCAAGATAAAATAGATTCACGAAATGAGTCAGAAAAGCCTGTTTATAGAAGAGCCTCAACAAAGCTTGATAAGAATCGATACCAAGATGGGGAATATATATATTTTGATGAAGATGAAGAAGAAGATGATGATGATGATGTTTTTGGGAGTATTTTTTTTGATACCATGCAGTCTTCTTTTATGCCTATAAATGAACCTAATCTTGATTCATCATATATCCTAGATTTTGGAGATGTTATTGAGATTCAGTTAATTGGACAAAAAGATTCTAATGAAACCTATTCTATAAACAGAGACGGTTCTATAAACATCTCCGACATTGGAAAAATTATTTTATCTGGACTGTCAATGAGTGATGCCAGCTCTCTACTAAAAGCAAAATTTAAAGATGCATATATAGGCACTGATGCATATATAACATTAAAAAATATAAGAGATATAAGTGTTTTAATTGCAGGAAATGCATTTAATCCAGGTGTATATACTATTAACGGAAACTCAAGCATGCTTCATGCATTGAGTATGGCAGGTGGAGTGGATGAGATAGGAAGCTATAGAAGCATAGATTTAGTTAGAGACGGTAAAATAATTGATAACTTAGATATTTATGATGCCATGATATTTGGAAATATGAGCTTTAGCAGAGGACTTAGATCAGGTGATAGCATTGTTGTAAATCCAAGACAAAATATTGTTTCTATTGAGACAGGGGTGAAAAGACCTGGTAAGTATGAGTTAACAGAAGGAGAATCCATAGAACATCTTATTAGATATGCTAGTGGATATAATATAAATGCTAAAAAAACTGAAATGTCTCTTAAAAGACTTAATAATGGAATTGCAACTGCGTTTGATATCATTGAAAGCAATATTAGTAACTTTAAGCTTTTAGATGGGGATATAGTTTATATCAGCGAATTTAAGGTTAATAATGTTTCAATATTAGGAGCGATTAAAAATCCTGGTACATACAGAGTTGCTCAGGGAACTACGCTAAGTCAATTAATTCAAAATGCTGGTGGATATGACAAAATGGCTTATCCTTTTGGAGGTTATTTAGAAAATGCGGAAGCTCTTGAGATTAATGATAGTGCTAAGGATAAACTCTATGATAAATTTATTGAGAATCTTATAAGAAACTCTAATTCCTCTGATTTTGATCTAACAAACTATACTATTATTCTCGATCAACTTAAGAATGCCAAAGTTACTGGCAGGGTAATAGCAGAATTTGATTTAGATATTATCAATAATAATCCAGCTGTAGATACAGTTCTATCAGATGGAGATAAAATATTAATACCAAACGTCACACAACAGGTATATATTCAAGGTGAAATTAGTAATCCAGGTGCTATAAGATATTCTCCAGGTAAAGATATTAGCTATTATATAGACAATTCAGGTGGTGCTCTTGAGAATGCAGATTTAGACAATCTTTTTATAATACATCCAAATGGAGAGACACAGAATCTAAGAACATTTTCTAGTTTTTCTTTTTTAAATAGTCAGAATAACAATCAGTTAGTTTACCCTGGTTCAATTATCTTTGTACCTCAGTCTGCTAATTTTACTAACGGAGCACAAATCGCTTCTGTCTGGGCTCCAATTATAAGTAGTTTAGCACTGAGCCTGACATCTCTTTCAGTATTGAACAATAATTAAAGAATTACTATGAGATTTTTTTTTTAATAATTTTTTCAATTTCAGTTAGCTCTAGTTATTTCGATTATATTTCCCCAAGCAATAAATATTCATCACTTTCATATAACTCTTTTGGTCAAACTGGTTTAATTCAGACGCCTTCTGCAGAATCGATGCCAGAAGGAACTGTTTCCTTTATCTTGAATAGAAATGATATATGGAAATTTGGAACTCTTACTGTTTCGCCCTTCGATTGGTTAGAGGCTAGTTATTTTTATTATAGGCCATCTGACTTAGTCTGGGAGGGCAATTTAAAGAGAGGGCATTATTTGGATAAAGGGTTTAATGTCAAATTTGTATTTAGGCCCGAAAATAAGAATATCCCAAATCTAGCTATTGGTCTCGATGATTTTGCAGGAACTGGATATTTCACTAAAGAGTATATAATCGCTACAAAAGAAGGGGATAACACAAAGTTTACATTTGGATTGGGTTGGGGAAGGTTTGCTGGTCAAAATACTTTTACCAATCCATTGTCTGACATTTCAGATAGTCTTAATTTTAGACCAGAAAGATCAGACAACTATAACACAGGAGGATCATTGTCTTATGATCAATGGTTTCGAGGGGAGTCAACATTTTTAGGAGGAATTGAGTATATTTTTCCAAAATTTAAAAGATTATCCTTAAAATTAGAATATGATCCTTATGATTATTTTGATTTTTCAGCTTCAGGGAGATCTGATGCTTTAGAAAATATAAGAAAGAAAAAATCTAATGCAAATATTGGTATTAGTTACTCCCTTAATGAGAATTTAAATATTGATGCTTCTTTCATAAAGGGCAATACATTTAACTTAAGTTTTTCATTTGGATTTACATTTAGTAATAATGATTCAAACAAAAAGAAGTTTAAACCTGATTTAAAAATTAAAAAAAATGAAAACAAATCAGAAACAATTTTTTATGAGAACCTTTTAAATAATTTAAATAGAAATAGATTATTACTTCAGACAGCTACTTTACACGAAAATAATAATCTAGATATTTCCATTTCAACTTCTGATCATAGAAATGCTATAAGATCATCATCTTACGCAGCCTATATTGCTAAAAATATTGCTGATAATAACGATATTGACTTAAGCATGATCAGAGTTAGTCATATTAACGCAGGAATTGAATTAAATAATATAGGATATATTGCAAATCATCTAAAAAATACATCAATTACACCAATTGAAGTAAAGATTAGGAATACCAAGTTTGAACCTGGCGATCCAAATGGTTTTAAAAAAGATAAATTTAAACCAAATGTAGATTTTCCAGTTGTATTTTCATCGTTCAATCCTTCAATAGTATCTCATTTAGGTAATCCTGAAAAATTTTACTTTGGAGGACTTAATTTACAAAATATAACTGAAATTCAATTCAGTAGAAATTTATTACTTTCATCAGAGTTAAATTTAAGACTTTATGATAATTTTCAAGATACTATCTCTGGACCCGCTTCTCTAATGGAACATGTTCGAACAGATCTAGTTCAATATTTAAAAGAAGACGACATATATATCACAAGAATGCAATTAGATTATATATGGTCGCCTTATAAAAATACTTTCGCAAAAATAAGTGGTGGAATTTATGAGGCCATGTTCGGAGGCATTGGTGGAGAATTTTTATACAGACCATTTAATAGAAATTTTGATATTGGAGCTGAATTATTTATTGTAAAACAAAGAGCTTTTAATCAAGCATTTGATTTTCAAGACTACAAAACAGTCACCGGACATTTAAATATGGGCTATAGATTTGGATCTGGAATCGAGACAAAGCTTAGCTATGGAAGATATCTTGCTAAAGATGATGGATACACTTTGGATATTGGTAGAACAACTATAGATGGATTTAAAGCAGGTATTTACTTCACGAGAACTAATGTTTCTTCAGAATTATTTGGAGAGGGAAGTTTTGATAAAGGCTTTTACTTTCAATTTCCTTTAGATTTCTTTTCTAGTGATTACAATGGAAATTACTCAACTGTTAAATTATCACCTCTTACAAGGGATGGTGGTGCAAAATTGATTCACGATAAAGATCTTCGAGGATTAATTTACAATTCAACAATAGGCGAGTTGAATAGACAGTGGAATGGTTTTTTAAATTAAATAATAGAAAAAATAAAGTAAAAAAAAGCGGGAATATCCCGCTTTTTTATAATGTTATGTTAAAGCTATGTACCTGTACCAGTGCTTGTGCTTGTACCGGTGCTAGTACTAGTACTTGTTGAAGTTGATGTGCTTGTGCTAGTGCTAGTGCTAGTGCTTGTACCTGTAGTAGATGAAGCAGTTGCTGGAGTCGGAGCCGGTGTAGGCGCTGGCGTAGGAGCCGGTGTAGGCGCTGGAGTCGGAGCCGGTGTAGGCGCTGGAGTCGGAGCCGGTGTAGGCGCTGGCGTAGGAGCCGGTGTAGGCGCTGGCGTAGGTACAGGTGCAGGTGCAGATCCACCATCACCATCTGATCCAATAAGCGCAGCGGCTGCAGCTACTGCAGCAGCAATTGCACCTGGACTTAATTCTTTATCATCAGCTGCCTGTTCTTCAGATTCTTCTGATCCACCATCGGCTTCTTGTGCGACAATATCATTAGCAAAGAATCCATAAAAGAACGCAAAAACTGTTCCCCATAAAACTTTAAATTTTGATTTTATAAACTTAGCCATAACTTAACTCCTCTAAATAGGCTCTATTATTAGGATTATCATACAATTAAAAATCCTAGATTGCCAATTATATACAGGTTTTTTTAACATATGAACATTTATTTTACATTTTTACGTCTTTTTTTAAAACATTTTATTAAATTAATGTTAAATTTTATTTTTCTTTGGTCGGGATGGCCGGATTTGAACCGACGACCACTACACCCCCAGTGTAGTGCGCTACCAGGCTGCGCTACATCCCGAGTTTGTATATAATATATAACC